>OIEH01000025.1_pt1 | contig 107509 bp, 115 predicted proteins | sample 1604811 | NCBI WGS metagenome assembly OIEH01 (sample SAMN01760945, study PRJEB22395) | human gut metagenome | reverse complement strand
AGACGGTATGGATATGGATTTGCCTGTCATCCGTCCACTGCATGAATTTGGAGATGATGTCGGTAGATTCGCTGGAGGAGTTGATGTCGTAAAGGAAATCACGAATGTCATCTATGATGACCAATCCCAAATCCGGTATTGTGCCAATGGCCTGTTCGACTATCGCCAGACGTAGTTTAGGGGAAAACTTGCGCAGAGCCAGCATAATCAGATTATCCGGATTCTTGTATTCCGGCAAGTCGGCCAAACGTAAGATGCGTTTCAATACCTGTTGGCAATGATACCGCCCCTGCTCTGTGTCTATATATAGAATCTTCCGCTTATTCTCAGGGAACATAGACCGGTAATGAAGAACGGTGCTGCCACTCAATGCCGATGCGACAATGGCTGAAACGTTGAAAGTTTTCTTGCTTTTGGCTTTCCCGATGGAAGCGCTGAAGTTTCCCAATGTTCCGATAACAGTATCGTCCACCATCAGAACCACCGGGGAGTGTTCGTATGTACTTGTTACGCTTATTGTTGACTCCGCCATATAAGCGACCAATTCTTCCGGAGAAAGAATAATAGTGTCCGTCTTTTCCATCGCTACCAGTTTTTAGAGTTCGGTTTACGGCGATGGGAGGCGAGCAAGGACTCATTCTCGTCCTCGAAACTTTGCGGAACCGGATTCTTCCGGGAAGATTCCAGCCATCTATCCAGTTCGTCACGATAGATGTAGAGATGCTTTCCTTGTTTTATAACCGGAATATCGTCCTTCTTGACCTTGTAATAAAAGGTCGACAACGGCATTTTAAGATAGTTGCAAGCCTCCTGTACGGTCATGGGGACGTGCGTGTTCTCTTTGGTTTCGTACTGCTTGGAAAGTTTCTCCGTAAGCAGGCTTTCCATACTTGCGATTCTGTCGCATAGTTCGCCTACCACAGTCGGCAGGTCGTTGAATGTCAGTTGGTCTTTTTCCATATTATGACTATTTTAATCGTTTAACATGCTGCGAACCAACTCAATGAAACCTTGCAGAACAATACAGACCGGATTAATTATTTCGTCTGCATACTTTTTTTTATTGCGAGTCATCATTATCTACATCTAAATGGAAGCGATAGTCGCCTTTATCTGGTACATCAATGGGAATCTGGCTTGGAACATTATCCCGTAAATTGAGTCTGAGATATTCAAGGGTCGCGTTTACGAGTTCGTATGGAAATGATTTCTTGATAAAAACGGCTCTTTTCGCTAAGGGCACTCCCAAGCGTTCACCGACATTCCATGCCAAATGGCGAAGCCCAGGCGACCTCAGCGGATTGTCTATATTGGAACGAATCGGTTTATATGATTCAGGTTGATCGTAAGCCATATACTCTATATTGAAAATAAGGGTGGCAATATCCTCTTTGGAGAGATAGGGGGCAGTCTTGACGGTTACATATTCCCGAATCGCATCCATAATTTCCACTTGCCTTTCAATCTCTTTCTTTTTTAGTTCCACCAATATGGAATCATATTTATTCAAATGAGAATCTTGTGGACAATCAGAGTTTACTGTATTTGGATTCGACAGTTGGGACGGAAAAGACTCCTGTTCAGGCAAATCCATCGGTTGCTCGATGGTCAGTATTTCAGTGGCATCTATAGATTCTATGGCGTTCTCTGATTCTACAATAGGGGTAGATGGCTCGCCCAAAGAGAAGTTGATAGGATTTTTTGTCAGCCATTTATAGAAAAAATTGTGCAGGAGCCCGCACAATATGATAGCTATTACCAGTCCAAGGATGACAGGAGTCGTTATGCGCATGATATTGATGTCATGGCAAAGGAAAAGATAAGTATCTATGGCCGCATAAATGATAACGGACAGTGCGAGGATAAAACTTATCTTTTTAGTCTGAATTTGTTTTTTATTCGTCATGGTCTGCAAGTATTTGGAATCGTTTTGCGCTAAAGATATAATCGATGTTCCAGATAGTTGCAATAAAAAGACTGATAGTTACCACGTATCATGCTAAATATCACGGTCAGAGTATGATTTTTCACATAAAATCATACTCTGACCGCAGAAATCGAGGACGAAACGGCTGTCAGTCTTTCCTTGTCAAAGTAATCTTTTTGCTGGCTTCACGTTTGTTGGCATCCACGACTTTGATATACCTTTGCGTGGTGGTGATACTCTTGTGCGCCATGATGCTCTGTATGGTACGGATGTCCGTCCCGGCAGCTGCTTGTAGCGTTGCAAATGTTCTCCGGTACGAGTGAAATGTTATGTTCTTGGTAATTCCGGCAGAACGAATCCATTCTTTCATCGGTATTTGTGTCCAACTACGCATAAGTCCCTTGAATACCAAACCTTTCTTTTCAGAACTATAGCCTATCAATCCCAATGCTTCTTCGCTGATGGGAATGATGTCTTCCGCTTTGTTCTTCTGCGTAATGATGTGTACGCATTTCCCACCAGCAGAATAGTCCACGATGTCTTCCCAACATAGCGAGAGAATGTCACTGATACGCAAGCTGGTCATACAGGAAAACAGCGATGCCGTTTTCAGAATAGGCTTCTTACAAGGTGTCTCGGCCAATTTGTACAGTTCCTCAACAGACAGGGCCTCTTTCATTACATCTTCTGTCTCTATCTTTTCCAAGAAGTCATTGACATTGGTCTTTATCATCCCATTACGGTAGAGTATTTTCAGGAAACCTCTGAAAGTAGACCAATATCCTGATGCGGAGTTCCGTGTGATACGTCCGTTACGCCTTAGCTTCTTGGCACTCAGCAGATATTCCCGAAACTTGTTACAGAGGTCGATGTCAATCTCTTCAAAGGTGCATTTACCATGTACGAAGTTACTGAAATGCAGATAGACAAACTCCCATTTCTGGTCATGCTTACGGAGCTGCTTGCGATAATACTCCAGAAAGTCTGCCTTGAGTTTGTACTTGTCAAAGAAGTCATACCGTTCATTGACTACCGACTCGAACCTGCGGCAACGGATGGCTTCGGCTTTCTCGGTCATTACCTCGTTGAAATTCTGTTCACGTTTGTTCCTCGGATTGGCATAGATATAAATACCAAGCGATTCATGACGGATAACTTTCATTGTCTCTTTGTCTCGATACCCCGGATAATAATCCAGATAGAAAGACATCATCCTGCCTTTTAGCGGACGTGTCCTTAATGTCACAGTCTTGCATTCATGCATAATGTTATATTTTTATGGTTATTATTAATTCGTCGGCGAAACTCTATAATGTAGTCATGCAGATTACCTACAGCAGGGATTAATTTTTGAATAATTTGCGGATAGCCATAAATTAGACTATTTGCGGACACCCATTACCCGGTCAAACTCCACTTTCAGGAATCTGACGAACCGTCCGTTCTTCTCCCGGTTGATCTGATGGAATTGCAGAATACCGTAAACCGAATCACGAGAGAGTTTGAATTTCTCCATCGCCTCCTTGACGGTGTAGTATTCCGCCTTGCTCTCCTGTTCGGAACTCTTCGAGAGGTCGAAGTGGAGCTTTGAGTAGAATATCTGCCCATGCTCTTTCTTGGAGGGAATGTTGTTCCGATACACTTGCGAACGGATGGCGACACGTGTCATACCGTACTTCTCCTGAATCTCTTCCGGTGTGTACCATTCAGTAAGGTCGGAATCTACCTCGTATTTGGCAAAGGCAGCATCGATATGTTTCTTGCTGTAATAGTTGAACTGGCGGATTCTCACTTTCGGCACTTTATGTTGCCGAGTGTAAGTCCACACCCATTTGGCGTTGACCTTATATTTTTCCGCAATCTCTTCGGCTGTGTAATACTCGGAGATGTTGAAGTCGTTTTTCGCAACCAGTCGTTCGTAAGGTTTGCTTTTGAGCATTAACTCTATGTCTGCACGCCTTACCAAAGCCATTCTTCCGCTAATTCGGGATGCTCTAAGTTTATCCTCTTTGACTAATTTATAAATGTACTGACGGCTCACGCCCATCAATCGGGCAGCCTGCGAAAAAGTGAAATATTCCTGCTTCTCCAAACTGGAGCGCAACTCCTGCATTTCCTGAATGTGGCGCAGTTCCATTTTGCGCTCCTTGATACGATGTTTGTAACCTCGCTTCGAGCATTGAGGGCTACAATAACAGGTCGTTGTTTTCTGTGCAATGAACGGTTTTCCACACCATTGACAAATTCTCTTTACTTCCATATTTCCTATATCATTTTCTCTGTTTTTTAATTTCCCTTTTTGTCTACACATGTAAACCATTGTCAACACACGTCAACTAATGCGTCATTGTGACATTCGGGCTAACCGTGAATTTCTGTCGCGGTAGAAATATGATAGAAAAATATGGATAAAAACCGTTATCTCCAAATACGGACTGGAAAGTGTTAAAACAGAAAAGTCACTGATACACAGTGACTTTATTCTAAATGATTATAGTTGGTTACGGCTGTTTACAAGCTATCATTTGCCGATGCAAAAATGTTCGAAAATATTCCCAAGTACCATATCGTTCGTAACTTCCCCCGCAATATCGCTTAGATGGAAAATACATTCGCGGATATCTTGTGAAACAAAATCTCCGGATAGATTTTCTGCTATCCCTTGTTGGACCCGGTGGATGGCTTCCAAGGCATGGGTCAAAGCCTCGTAGTGGCGTATATTCGTGACAATGACATCGTTTTGGGTAACCGTGGGCAGGTTAGCGGCAGAGATTAGCATTTGCTGAAGCTTGTCGAGGTTGGTACGCCCTTTGGCAGAGATGGAGATGCATTGCACATTAGTAGCGGCCAGGGTGAAACTGGGGGTGAGGATGGTTGAGGCATCCTGCACCAGATCGGCCTTGTTGAATACGAGAATGAGCCGTTTCCCTTCGCAACGGGGAAGTATCTGGGTAGTTAGTTGTGGTATCCGTGAGACGGCATTCGTGGCATCAACTATCCAGAGCACGATTTCCGCCTGCTCCAATTTCTGGAAGGTTCGCTCAATTCCTAGGTTCTCGATGGTGTCGTTCGTTTTGCGTATACCTGCCGTATCAATAAATCGGAAAGTTATCCCACCAAGATTGACTGTGTCTTCTATCACATCGCGGGTTGTCCCGTGTATGTCGCTTACAATGGCTCGTTCCTCGTTTAGTAGTGCATTCAACAGGGTGGATTTACCAGCGTTCGTTTCGCCGATGATGGCTACGGGCACGCCGTTCTTGATGGCATTGCCTACACTGAAGGATTGTACTAAACGGGAAATTACCTGCTCTATGCCGTCTGCTAGGAGACATAGCTCGGAGCGGTCTGCAAATTCCAGTTCTTCGTGGTCGCTGAAGTCCAGCTCCAGTTCTATGAGTGATGTGAAGTGCAGCAATTGGTCGCGTAGTGAGGCCAGCTCTTTACTGAACCCACCGCGCATTTGGCTCATGGCGAGGCGGTGAGTGGCGGCAGAGGTGGAGGCGATGAGGTCGGCCACGGCTTCGGCCTGGCTTAGGTCCATTTTGCCGCCCAAGAAGGCCCGTTGCGTGTACTCACCGGGAGCGGCCAGGCGGCAACCATTACCGATGAGCAGTTGCAACACCTTCTGAAGAATATAGCTCGAACCGTGGCACATGATTTCCGTGCTATCCTCGCCCGTGTACGAGTGGGGGGCACGGAATAAGCTTACAAGTACTTCGTCTATGATGTTTTCTTCTTCATGGATATGACCGAAGGTAAGTGTGTATGGCTTGGCATCCTTCAGCTTCTTCCCCTTCCGGGCAGGGGTAAATATGCGGGATGTTATCTCTATGGCATCCGGTCCGGAGACACGGATGCATCCTATGGCTCCCCCTTGGGCGGTGGCTATGGCACAAATGGTATCTTGGTTCATTTTATCCGGCTTATTTTTATTCAGCAAAGATAATGGTTTCTTTACAAAAAAGAGAGATGGTGATTCAACTTATGGGCTTTTATCGTAACTTTGTGCAAATCGATAATGGATAGATGCTTATAAAGCCTAATCCGCCTCTGTGCCCATTGTGGGTATAGCAGGACATTGCTACACTATACAGACCAGCAACGGGCACGTCAGGCAGGATGTGATGAAGTCATTACTAAACCTTACTCCTAGGATTGGCTGAAGGAAAGGGAGGAGCATTTCTTGAAGGATACTTAGATACGGTCGAGTACTGTTTTGATAAGAGTATCTATTGTATTTTTGTATCCCGTGTTCGCTTCTTTTATCAGGCGGTTGGCAATGACCATGCATACCGTCATGGCCTTGTGTCCCATCAGACGGCTCAAGCCTGCCAAGGCAGAACTTTCCATCTCGAAGTTGGTGATATGGTAGCCGTTGTATTCAAATTTTTCAATCTTCTCGTTCTGATGTGGGTCGGCAAGCGGCACGCGTAACTCGCGTCCTTGAGGTCCGAAGAAGCCCCCGGCGGCAATCGTTACGCCACGTACCATGTCGTTTTGTGCGATGCGGTCTATCAGTTCAGTGCTTGCATCAATGACGTAGGGGGCAGGGGCACACATGTTGCCGGACCATCCCATATGGTTTAGGAAGGCACGCTCCATGGGCAGGTCGCACACGGAGTTGCGTCCGGCATAGAAGTTGAGCAGCCCATCGAAACCAATGGACTTTTCAGAACATACGAATGTGCCTACCGGAGTGTAGGGTTGCAAGCCGCCGCAGGTGCCGATACGTACCAGCTCAAGGCTACGCAGACGGGGCTTTTCTTCGCGCGTCTCGAAATCGATGTTTGCCAGGGCATCCAGTTCGTTCATCACGATATCGATGTTGTCACATCCGATACCGGTGGAAACCACCGTAATACGTTTCCCCTGGTAAGTACCGGTGATAGTCTTGAACTCGCGGCTTTCCACTTCACATTCCTTGTTCTCGAAATGGGAGGCAACCAGTGCCACCCGTCCGGGGTCGCCTACCAAGATGACTTTGTCTGCCAGCCATTCGGGCTTTACGTGAAGATGAAATACAGAACCATCTTCATTGATGATCAGTTCGGAAGAGGCGAAATATTTCTTCATATGCTTGAGGCTTTAATCTTTTGTTTATAAATAGAAACGCCGGGAACCGATTCTTGTTCACCGGTTCCGGCGTTTCGTCAGTTACTTTTCGGGTTATTTACTCAACGGCTGGTTGGTATTGCCCGTCGTCGGTTTGGCAATGTTTTCGCGCATGGAAGTGTCGGCTTCTATATTCTTCATCCGGTAATAGTCCATGATACCCAGATTGCCGTTGCGGAATGCTTCGGCCATGGCCTTGGGTACTTCCGCTTCTGCCTCGATAACTTTGGCACGGGCTTCCTGGGCCTTTGCCTTCATTTCCTGCTCTGTGGCTACGGCCATGGCGCGGCGTTCCTCTGCCTTGGCTTGAGCAATGTTCTTGTCGGCATTGGCTTGGTCTATCTGCAGGGCGGCACCGATATTCTTACCTATGTCAATATCAGCAATGTCAATGGACAGAATTTCGAATGCTGTTCCGGCATCCAACCCCTTGCGCAATACCAGTTTGGAGATAGAATCCGGATTCTCCAATACAGACTTATGATTCTCTGACGAACCGATGGAAGACACAATACCCTCGCCTACACGGGCCAGAATCGTGTCTTCTCCGGCACCGCCCACCAATTGGCGGATATTGGCGCGCACCGTTACACGGGCCTTGGCAATCAGCTGGATACCGTCTTTGGCAACAGCTGTCACGGGAGGGGTGTCAATTACTTTGGGGTTAACGGACATCTGTACGGCTTCGAATACGTCACGGCCGGCAAGGTCGATGGCGGTTGCCATCTGGAACGGCAGCTCGATATTGGCTTTAGAGGCGGATACCAGTGCGTGTACCACCCGCTCTACGTGACCTCCGGCAAGGTAGTGCGCTTCCAGTTCGTCGCGCGTGATGCTTTGCAATCCTGCTTTATGAGCTTCAATCATGCCGGGCACAATGATATAAGGAGGAACATTACGGATACGCATCAGGAAAAGTTGTACCAGCGAGATGTTTACTCCCGATACTTTGGCGGACAGCCACAAGAAGAACGGTACATAATGGAAGAAAAGTACCAGGAAGATAATGCCTCCTATAATGAGGAAGGCGGTTAAATACATTGTGCTTGGATCCATGAGATTAAATATTAATTGTTAGTTATAAATAATAGGTTGATTTCAGAAATTTCACTGCTTGAGCCGTTCCACTAAGAGGACTCCGTCGGCAATACGGTCTACGATAATCGGAGTCTTTTCGTTCAGGAAGCCGTCTGATGACTTTACTTCCACGATGTCTCCGTTGATTTCGGCATAGCCGATAAGAGCCAGGCGGGTAGTGGTTACGCCTATATCGCCTACCTTGACTTTTTCCTCGGCACTACGGTCTACTTTGGAGGTGATGTTTTTTTTCAATGCAATTTTGTCGAGTGTCTTGGAGCGCATGAACCATACCAACGAGCCGATACAAGCCAGGGCAGATATGATAAGCGTAATGACACCTGCCGTGGTGCCCATATAGGCAAAGGCATAGTAGTTGGCAAAGATGATGCAACCTCCTGCCAGAAAACCGGCAACACTGATGCCCGGAATTACGAATAATTCCACTAAGAACAAGATTACTGCTCCTATAATCAATGAGGCGATAATGAGTATATCCATAGTTGTCTTTATTTGGTGGCTTGTTTTTCCAGGTTGCGCACTTGAATGGCAGTCTGCTCCATCTCAGTGGACAATTGCCGTACACGTTGCTCCAAGTCGAGGATGGCGGCGGACATCTTGTCCTTTTCCTGCTTGTTGGCTCGGGAGTATTCCGAACGCATATCTTCCAGTTTCTCCTGCAGTTGTTTGTAGCTCTGCTCCAGCTGATTGTATTTGCCATACGAGGCTTTGGCCTGCGGGGAGCGGAAATCGTCCAGCTGGTAGTAGGTGGAGTGGTCGTCAATGATGAATTGGAAATCATGCTTCTTGGTAGTCCGCGGCTTTGCGTTGGCAGCGGTCCGAAGCCTTTCTCGGGCGCCCTTTACCGCATCGGTGTCCGTCCATGTGTCCTTGATAGAGTGAAGTTGCGCCAATGATATCATCTTGTCCGGGTCCATCCCTTCGTAGTTGTACACTTGCTTGGATGAGTTGGGAATGAATACATAGATACACACTTTGCCTTCGGGCTGGTAGCGGTCGGAGGCAAACCATCCCAAGTCGTTGAATTCGTCGATGACGTACATATAGTCGTTGTAGGGCGAATTGAACGGCATGCCCACATTTTCCGGCATCAGATAGGAGTCGGTATTCGTATTGTAACGGGTGACGAAAATATCATATCCTCCCATCGAGCCAGGGCCATCCGAAGCATAGTAGATAGTGATACCGTCCGTAAGTACATAGGGATAGTCTGCATTCATGGCCTCGTTGATGCTTCCGGGCAACAAGCTGCCATCACTCCATTTGTCCAGCAACTTGTTGCGCGAAAGGATACTGAGGGTGCTGTCCGGTTGCATTTCGCTATAATATAGCTTATTGCCCAGCTCCGTTTCGTATACCGTTCCGCCTTCCTTACCGGAATCATTGAAGTAGGTGTCGTACATGAACAGCTTGCCCGATTCGGGGCTGATTTTGTATGCATCCAGGAATTTTTCCTTGTCTACCACAAAGCTGTCGATGAAGCAGACCTCTTCCACGCCTTTCAGCATGCGCAAGTTGGATTTGCTTTTTTCCAATAATTGTTCGGCCTCTTCGGTGGAGCGTTTTCTCTTTCTCAGGTCGGAAATGTAGGTCTCATAAGTCTCGATGGCTTCTTCGAACCGATATAAATCATTGTATGCCCGGGCCAAATAGAGTTGCCCGCTGGGGACGCGTCTCTTGACGGCGCTTTCCAGGTGTTTCAAGGCTTCTGCGGGTTCGCCGGTTTCCAGGCAACATACACCGTACCATAGGTTGTAATTTCCATTGCCAGATTGTGTCTTGACGAGTTTTTTGAAGGCGGGCTTGGCTTCTTCGTATTCTCCCTTCTCGTACAAGGCTTTGGCTTCTGCCAGGCTTTGTGCGGAAATTGTTATGCTCAAAAGGCCGAATAGAAAGAAAAGGATATATTTTTTATTCATATTGATACATGCTGATTTGTTCAGAAGGTCAAAAATACAAATTTATCGTGAATAAAGCAGGTTTCCGTAATTCTATTTTGTTAATTCTTCTTTAAATCGTTCTTTTGCCTTACTTTTGCAACCGGAAGAGCTATAATTCATAACTTATAACTCATAACTCGTATCAATGGCACGATTTACTGAAGAAGAAAAGATGTTGCGCCGCATAGACAAGCGGTTTAGCAAAGGTGTGGTGGAATATGGGCTGATAGAGGACGGCGATAAGATTCTTATCGGGCTTTCGGGAGGCAAGGACTCTTTGGCGCTGGTGGAATTGTTGGCACGGCGTGCCCGTGTCTATAAACCCCGTTTTTCCGTTGTCGCCGTACATGTAGTGATGAAGAATATACCTTATCAAAGCGATGTGGACTATCTGAGGGAGTACGTAGAGTCGTGGGGAGTGCCTTTTGTTCTCTTTGAAACGGAGTTTGATGCCACGACAGATACCCGCAAGTCTCCTTGTTTTCTTTGCTCTTGGAATAGGCGGAAGGCATTGTTTACCGTAGCCAAGGAGCAGGGATGCAATAAAATCGCGTTAGGCCATCACATGGATGATATTCTGGAGACCTTGCTGATGAATATCACCTATCAGGGAGCGTTCAGCTCTATGCCCCCCCGGCTGGTAATGAAGAAGTTTGATATGACGATTATCCGTCCGATGTGTCTGGTACATGAGGCGGATTTGATGGAGTTGGCGCAAGTGAGGGGGTATCGTAAGCAGGTGAAGAATTGTCCGTATGAGTCACAATCCAGCCGTAGTGCAATGAAAGGCATTCTGAAACAATTGGAGGAAATGAATCCTGAGGCACGCTATAGTCTATGGGGGAGTATGACGAATGTGCAAGAGGAATTGCTGCCTGCAATCATTAATCATTAATCACTAATCATTAATCACTATATGAAAGCATTTTATACCATTTTGCTATTGATTGTATCTAATATTTTCATGACGTTTGCCTGGTATGGGCATCTGAAGCTACAAGAGACAAAAGTCATCTCCAACTGGCCGTTGTATGCCGTGGTGCTGTTTTCCTGGGTAATAGCTTTGGCTGAGTATTCTTGCCAGGTTCCGGCCAATCGGATAGGCTTTTTAGGCAATGGAGGCCCGTTCTCATTGATGCAACTCAAAGTGATTCAGGAAGTAATCACTTTGATAATCTTTACGGTGTTCACAACAGTTCTTTTCAAGGGAGAAACGCTGCATTGGAATCATTTTGCCGCTTTTGTATGTCTGGTACTGGCGGTATATTTTGTATTTTATAAATGATGGGTTAATCGCATTTGCGCATTATTTCATATACTTCTCCATCCCTTTTGTTAAGAACGTTTGAAGCTTTCCTTCTTCATCCGTATAAATGAAGCAGGCGTCGATATCCGGATGTGCATCCGCCACGCGTTCTGCTTCTTCCAGCCCCATCACCATGAATGCCGTGGCATAGGCGTCTGCACTCATGCAATCTTTGGCAATGACGGTGGCTGACAAGATGCTGTGCTGTACCGGATAGCCGGTACGCGGGTCGATGGTATGCGCATATTTCTTTCCGTCTTTATAGTAGTAGTTGCGATAATTGCCCGATGTAGCCATGCCTAAATCCGTAACTTGCAGCACTGCTTGCAGTTCCTGGTTCACTGCCAGTGAGTCGTCTATCGGCTTGTTCAAACCGATGCGCCAAGGTCCATTTTGAGGGTTTTGCCCGTGAACAACCACTTCTCCGCCTATATCGACCATAAAGTTGCGGATACCCTTTTTCTTCAGAAGTTGGGCTATGACATCTACTGCATATCCTTTTGCCACAGCGCTGCACGAGAGCATTATACGTGGGTCTGTTTTCACCACTTTCCCTTCATCGGACAATTTTACTTTTTCGTATCCTGTCATCTCCAGCAGGCTGTCTATCATGGCAGAGTCGGGGAAATTACCCTTCTTGAACCCAAATCCCCAGGCATTGGCAAGAGGGGCAACGGTGATATCGAAGGCACCATCGGTCTCCCGGGAGATTTCCATGCTACGTCGGAAGACGTTGGTAAAGAATGTGTCGGGCACAATGTCCTCGTTGCGGTTGATGCGCGTAATGGTCGCCGTGTCATTGAAAGGGGACAAGGAACCGTCGAAACGTTTGAGTTCCGCTTCTATCTCTGCCTTCAGATTTTGGTCACATTGATAAGTCACTTTATATACCGTACCGAATATCAGTCCGTTATCCGTCTGATAAGGAGTGACTTGGTTGTGGCGGGCAAGTATCCAGATGGTTCCCAGTACCAGTAGGGCAATCCATAAAAAATTCCGTTGTACTTTCTTTTCCATATCCTATCTGAGTTTTTACTTTTTAATTAAAAGAAGAGATGCTCTACCAATATCTTGGTACCGATGATGACGAGGATAATCCCTCCCCAAAGTTCGGCGCGCAGTCTGCGGGCTATGCCACATCCGAAACGGATGCCGAACATCAGGCCGACCATCGACAAGGCGAATGATACAAAACCGATAATGCCGATGGGGGAAAGAATAGCCGAGAATTGCTTGATACCGAGGAATGCAAACGAAACACCTACCGCCAATGCATCGATGCTGGTTGCCACGGCCAGAGCGAGCACCACCTTCAGGCTGGTAGGGTCATACTCGTGCTTGCAATCTTCGTCCTTGAAGGATTCCATTATCATGCGTCCGCCCAGGAAGGCAAGGATACCGAATGCAATCCAATGGTCAATACTTTCTATCAGGTGGCTGAAAAAACTGGCGCCTATCCATCCCAGCAGAGGCATCAAAGCCTGGAAAAAGCCGAAGCTGATGGCCATCACCAGCATAGGGCGCAGCCGGGCGCGTTTCAATATAATTCCGCTGGCTATAGAAACGGCGAAACAATCCATCGCAAGTCCTACGGCCAGTAGCCAAATCTCTAACCCTGTCATAAGTCGCTTAAAGAGGTAGTTTATAAGTTATCGTATAGGTTACTCCCATCGTGTTGGAGCCATATTTCCCGAAACCGGGCACATACCACGGGTCACCGTATTCATTGGCCGAGGCAGACAATTTGAACTTGAAGCGTAGTGACCAGCCCATGTACAATGCCTTCCAGACGTGCGCCCGGATACCGACACAAAATTCCGCCCATTGCATGGAGCCTTTCATTCCTTTATGGTTATAGGGCAGGCTGCCTCCCCATATCTCGTCGTCCAGATTCGGATTGCCTACGATGCCACCGTATATCGGGTCGTCCAGTCCCAAGGCGTCTACATCGTACTTGAAGCTGCTTACACCGTAACGCAAGCCTACGAGTAGCATGTGTCCGTGCTGCTTCTTGTATAGCGTGTTATAGTCCATTCCTATGCGGAAGTAGGGGGCGTTGCTTTTGTAGTGTATGCCTTTGTCACTCCAGGTGTCCGTGGAGCCATATCCCAGTTCGGCAATAGGGAAGAAGCGGTTCTTGAGGTTTACATCCACGGCCACTTCGGAACTCAGGAAATCTCCTCCAAATACGGAACTTCCGATTCCCCACAAGTCCAAGCCGACGGACATGCCGTTGTATAACGGATAGTGCACTTCTTCTTTCGCGTCCTTCTTCTCCTTCTTGGGAGGTGCTCCCTGGGGGGGGACGGTAGGATTCCCGTTCTGCGCCCGTAGGGGGAGGAACATCAGCAGGCAGAGTGCCAGACTAATAGAATAACTTAAGATTTTCCTTTCCATAGATGCCTGCTTCATTGTCTTTGATGTATATCGAGTCCAGAGAGATGCGGGTGCACGTTACGTCTGTGATGGCCTGCTTCATCTGATAGCCGCAATCCATCGATAGGAAATAGGGGGTGTTGGTGTGGCGTATCACCATCGTGTCACTCTTATTCCGGCTATACTTGAATATCAGCTTGGTGGAATCCTCCGTATAGCGCAGTGGCAGGGAGATGTCGTGTACCTTCTTCTGGTTGTTGATGATGATGGAGTCGGTGCCGTATGCTGTGACGGTGAGCGAGTCGAGCGTGTCGTTCTCCACGTATTGGGTTTCGGGGTCTACTCTATAAAGAATGCAATTCACCATGGGGCGTGCCGTCATGGAGCAATCTGCCTCCTCCGAGCAGGAGATAGCTATGCTTATTATCGGGCAAAGGATAGCTCCGAGTATGACAAGTCTGACTAATTTTTTCATCGTTAAATGGTTTTCTCTATTTGATATTTGTTTCGTTCCGGGGCATTACGTGAAATCAGCTCTCCGAGGAATCCTGCCACGAACAGTTGTGTGCCGATAATCATGGAGGTCAACGAGAGGTAGAAGTAGGGAGAGTCCGTCACAAGGCGGTAGGGCATGCCATGGTGCATGTAGTACAACTTGCTGACACCCACTATGACCACGGCTATGAAGCCGAAGATGAACATCAGCGAACCCAGCAATCCGAAAAAGTGCATGGGCTTGATGCCGAACCGGGAAAGGAACCAAAGGGAAAGCAAGTCCAGATACCCGTTTACAAAACGGTTCAGCCCGAACTTGGTCTTTCCGTATTTGCGTGCCTGATGGTGCACCACTTTCTCGCCGATTTTCTTGAAGCCGGCGTTCTTGGCCAGGTAAGGGATGTAGCGGTGCATTTCGCCGTATACTTCTATATTCTTGACCACCTCTTTGCGATACGCCTTCAGTCCGCAATTAAAGTCGTGCAGGTTTTTGATGCCCGATACTTTGCGGGCGGTGGCATTGAACAATTTGGTGGGGAGGGTCTTCGACAACGGGTCGTAACGTTTCTGCTTCCAGCCCGATACGAGGTCATAGCCGTCTTGGGTAATCATGCGGTAGAGTTCGGGTATTTCGTCGGGGCTGTCCTGCAGGTCGGCGTCCATGGTTATCACGACGTCGCCTTGTGCTTGTTCGAAACCACAGAACAATGCCGGCGACTTCCCGTAGTTGCGGCGGAACTTAATGCCCCGTACCTTGTCCGGAGCTTGTGCCTGCAATTGTTCGATTACCTGCCAGGAACGGTCGGTACTTCCGTCGTTCACGAAAATCACTTCGTATGAAAAACCGTTGGCATTCATCACCCGCTCAATCCATGCGAACAGTTCGGGGAGTGATTCTTCTTCATTATATAGTGGTACGACAACTGAAATATCCATTGATGTATGATTTTTCTATTTTACAATTGAAATAACATTTCTTTTTGCTGTTCCGTCACTCTGCCGGAGCGTCGTCTTTCTTGCGTCTCATCACGAACAAGGCGGTGGGGAAAGCCAGTATCGAACCCCAAAACACATTGGACGATATCATCTGTAGCGTAATGTCGATAGGGCTGAGCAGTCGGGCTGTCTCCAGAGCTTCCTGATAGGTGGCGATGTACGAATCCATTCCCGGCATGTTGCTTTGGGCAAGCGTGTCTACCATCGTTTCGCACGTGTTTATCACATATCCGTGGTCTATGAATCTGAAGTAGATGTAGTGTGCCACGGCGGCAAGCAGCGCGGCAAACATATACATGAAAACGGTGAATACCCATGCATGCAGGAAGCTGATGCCGCCTCCGCATACCTGATTACGATACATCCGTGCATAATAATATCCCATAAAAGGTACGCATAGCGTGAGTCCCATGAAAAGGAAAAGTAAAAAAGGAACCGACAGCCCCACAGGAAAGAGTATGAACTTCAATATCCAGAAACCTCCCATATAGGTACCGAACAGCATTGCGTATCGTTGCATGTAACCTCTATTTTCTGCCATCTTTCTTAGAAATAATATGCAAAGGTACAAATATAGTTGGATTCAAGGGCAAGCCGATGTGTAGATTTTAAATAAATTAGAGGATTCTTTGCGGGGCAAAAAGAAAAAAGCAGGTAACACTTTCGTATCATCTGCTTTTCTTTCGAGCCTCTTGTCGGATTCGAACCAACGACCCCGAGATTACAAATCACGTGCTCTGGCCAACTGAGCTAAAGAGGCGGGTGGGTAAGCTTACTATATCGCGCCGCTACAACCAACTACCTTTGCTGCGATCAAGCCCTGGAGGATTCGAAGGGAGCTGGCCGTATAGGACTTACCCGTATTTTCGTTTGCGGGTGCAAAGGTATGCATTTTTATTAAACCTGCAATACTTTGCCCAAACTTTTTTCAACTTTAACAAGAATACGGGGGTTACAAACAATATTATTTATACCTTTGCGCCATTATTCCTAATGAAAGATGACAGAGAACAAAGGTTACTTACAACGATATGCCATGTTATTCGGCACTTACCTGGGAGGATTTTGGATTTTGAAGTTCATTTTATTTCCTTTAGGGTTAACTACACCGTTCCTATTTTTCCTCTTTGCAGGACTAACTCTATGCGTGCCTTTTATGGCGTATTATTATGTACGAATGTACCGTAACCAAGTTTGCGGTGGTGCCATCAGTTTTCTTCACGCGTGGATTTTCACTGTATTTATGTATATGTTTGCCGCATTGCTTACAGCGGTAGCTCATTATGTATATTTCCGTTTTATTGATCAAGGGTTTGTGCTAAACACATACGAAAGCTTACTGAACAGCCTGACCAGTCATACCATACCGGGGATGGATGCCTATGTAGAGCAGTTTAAAGAAATTATAAGTGCGATGCGTTCGCTATCTCCAACAGATATCACCATGCAACTGATGTCTCAGAATGTATTCTACGGATCATTACTTGCTATCCCCACCGCCTTGTTTGTCATGAAGCGCCCACCGGCAGAGCATATAGGCGGAAGATAAAGATGAATCATTAAAATGAGTGATAAAGTAAAAAAGCAGATGTGATTTCAACCCTAATTCATAATTCATAAATCATAAATCACAAGATGGATATTTCAGTTGTCGTTCCTTTATATAATGAAGAAGAATCACTTCCGGAACTGTACGCATGGATTGAACGGGTAATGAAAGCCAATGGTTTTTCATACGAAGTAATTTTCGTAAATGACGGAAGTACCGACCGTTCCTGGCAAATTATCGAAGAACTAAGCCGAAAATCAGATACCGTGCATGGCATCAAGTTCCGCCGTAACTATGGCAAATCGCCGGCATTGTACTGTGGCTTTGAGAAGGCACAGGGAGATGTAGTCATCACCATGGATGCAGATTTGCAGGATAGCCCGGACGAAATACCCGAACTGTACCGCATGATTACGGAAGACGGCTATGATCTGGTATCCGGATGGAAAAAGAAACGCTACGACCCACTTTCAAAAACCATTCCTACAAAAATATTCAATGCAACAGCTCGTAAAGTGTCGGGCATCAAGAACCTGCACGACTTTAACTGTGGATTGAAAGCCTACAAAATGGATGTGGTGAAGAACATCGAAGTGTACGGAGAAATGCACCGCTATATCCCCTACCTCGCCAAAAATGCCGGTTTCAAAAAGATCGGAGAAAAAGTAGTTCAGCACCAGGCACGTAAATTCGGAAAGACAAAGTTCGGTGGTTTAAACCGTTTCTTCAATGGATATCTGGATTTGATTTCACTCTGGTTCTTGTCAGCCTTCGGAGTAAAACCCATGCATTTTTTCGGGTTGCTCGGTTCACTGATGTTCATCTTCGGCTTTATCTCAGTGATTATTGTAGGAATCACGAAACTGTATAATATGTATAACGGAATGCCTTACCGCCTGGTTACAGACTCTCCCTACTTCTACTTGTCGCTGACCGCCATGATCATCGGAACTCAACTGTTCCTTGCAGGCTTCCTTGGCGAACTGATTTCGCGTAACGCTCCTGAACGAAATAAATATCAAATAGAAAAAACAATATAGGCTATGAAAAAATTAGTAAAACTGATATTGCTTTGTCTGATTGCTTATCCCATCATCAGTATCGTTTCTTCTTGTTCAGAAGAAGAAGATTGCTCCATGAATGCACGTCCGATGATGGAATGTTATCTATATACGGTGGACAGGGAAAGTAAAAGAGTGCTCAACGATACCCTCGACTCACTGACTATTACAGCTTTCGATACGGACTCCATCATTCTTAACAATCAGAAAAGAGTACATTCGCTATCATTGCCTCTGCGCTATACAGCAGATTCTACCGTATTGATATTTCACTATAGCAAAGATCCCAAGATTAAAAAAGACACTATTATTATCTATCAAAAGAATACGCCCTATTTCCTGTCAATGGATTGTGGCTATCAGATGAAACAAAGCATCACAGGCGGAGCGTACAGTCGCTATCTACTTGACTCCATATATATTCAAGAAAAAGAAGTAAGCATTTATGGAACGGAAAATCTTAAGCTCTTTTATCCTCAGCCTTAGTCTGGCATTTTTCTTGCTGACAGGGCTTCCGGTACAGGCACAGAACAGCAACCGGCCTCCCGCTTCCAATCCACCCAAGAAGGAGGAAAAGAAAGAAGCGGATGAGAATGTCTTCCCGCTATACAATGGCGTGACTGTCAGTGTAGACCTGTGGGGAATCGGAAGCAAAGTTCTGGGAGGTGATTTCTTAAGCTCGGAAGTAGCTGTCGACGTCAACCTTAAAAACCGTTTCTTCCCGATAGTGGAACTTGGATATGGCAGCACCGACGCATGGAATGATAACGGAACGAATTACAAAAGTAATGCACCTTATTTCCGTATCGGTATGAACTACAACGCTCTTTATAAGAAGAAATTCGATAATTTCCTGTTTGTCGGTTTACGTTATGCAATGAGTAGTTTCAAGTATGATATAACAACTCTCCCTGTGACTGATCCTATTTTTGACGGAAGTATCGGAAACCCCAATCAAATGGATGGTATCTGGGGAGGAAGCGTACCATTCAACCATAAAGGAATGAAAGGTTCAATGCAATGGTTTGAATTCTGCGTTGGCATACGCGCACATATCTGGAAACAGTTCTACATGGGCTGGGGATTGCGCTTCAAATTCCGTACAAGTTCATCAACCGGAGAATACGGTGATCCATGGTATGTACCCGGATTCGGCAAATATGGCTCTAACACCATGGGCGTAACCTATACAATCACATATAAACTACCCTATTAAACTATGAACGGATTAGAGATTTGGCTTCTTGCTGTGGGACTCGCGATGGACTGTTTCGCAATTTCCATAGCCAGTGGTATTCTTCTGAAACGTACGCTGTGGCGGCCCATGCTGACCATGGCTTTTTTCTTTGGATTATTCCAAGCTATCATGCCACTCCTCGGATGGATAGGTGCCAGCACGTTCAGCCACCTAATAGAAAGTCTGGATCATTGGATTGCGTTCATCATCCTTGCTTTCCTGGGCGGACGCATGGTCAGAGAGTCTTTCAAAGACGAAGATTGCAAAAAAGAGTATGACCCGAAAAGTCTGAAAGTAGTGCTCGCATTAGCCGTTGCAACCAGTATAGATGCACTGGCCATTGGTGTCTCATTTGCATTTCTGGGGATGCGGGATTTCTCGGAAATACTGGCACCCATTTCTATCATCGGTTTCGTATCTTTCATTATGTCCCTCATCGGATTACTGTTCGGTATCCGTTTTGGTTGCGGCATTGCACGAAAGTTGCGGGCAGAACTCTGGGGAGGTATTATCCTGATTATCATCGGCACAAAAATATTAATAGAACATTTGTTCTTCAGTTAAATTTCGCTTATGGAAAAGAAAGTACAGAGAAATTTCTTATGGATTGCCCTGCTTGTATTGGGAACAATCTGGATACTTGCACGTCATAACCGTACGCAACCTTATTATACAGTCAACGGACTGATATTCGGCACAGTTTATAATATAACTTATCAATATGACGGTGATCTGAAAGCTGAAATCGATGAAGAATTGAAGAGATTTGACGGTTCGCTATCTCCCTTCAATGATACGGCCACAATTACACGAATCAATCGGAATGAGGATATTGTACCAGATACCTTCTTTACAAATGTATTCCGTCGTAGTATGGAAATATCCAAAGAAACGAATGGTGCATTCGATATTACGGTTGCTCCACTGGCCAATGCCTGGGGGTTTGGTTTCAAGAAAGGCGCATTTCCTGACTCCGCTATGATAGACAGCCTGCTGGAAATTACAGGATATACGAAAGTGGCTCTGTCGGAAGAAGGTAAAGTGGTGAAACTGGATCAGCGTATGATGCTCTCATGTAGTGCAGTAGCCAAAGGATATGCAGTGGATGTAATAGCGCAGTTTCTTGCAAAGAAAGGCATCAAGAATTTCATGGTAGATATAGGCGGAGAGATCGTAGCACGGGGAGAAAATCCCAAGAAAGAACTATGGCGCATTGGAATCAATAAGCCGGTTGATGATTCACTGTCCATTAATCAGGAGTTACAAACAGTACTGAATGTAACGGATGTAGGCATTGCAACCTCAGGCAATTATCGCAACTTCTATTACAGAGATGGAAAGAAATATGCACATACCATAGACCCAAGAACAGGATATCCCGTACAACACAATATCTTATCTGCCACTGTAGTAGCCAAAGACTGTATGAGCGCTGATGCTTATGCCACCGCATTCATGGTAATGGGATTGGAAGAAGCGGAACGTTTTGCCAATGCCCATCCGGATATTGATGCGTGCTTCATTTATACGGATGGGAATGGAGAACTTCAAACGTACTATACGAAAGGAATGGAACGGTTTATAACAAAAAAATGATAATTTAGCGGTGGGGAATTGGTACGCGGACGACACGGATAAGACGGACGAACTCGGATTAAAATTTCCCTTCGGCATGCAAGTAATTTTTCAGACGCGGATGACGCGGATAACGCGGATTTTAAAGGCTGCGCTATGTTTACTGCATCTTATCCGGATGGAAAAAAAGAGATCCGTGTCATCCGCGTCATCCGCGTCTGAAAAATTACTTGCATGCCGAAGGGAAAACTTGCTCCAGCGCTACGCTGCTAAATTATCATTTATAGAATACAAAATACACTGCCAATACCAGGCAAATGAATGCCGCAAAATGATTCCAATGCAGGCTTTCACCTTTAAAAAGGACAGTAGTAAATACAGTGAAAATAATAAGAGTAATCACCTCCTGAATTATCTTCAACTGTATCAATGAAAAAGGACCGCCATTGCCTATAAACCCAATACGGTTGGCCGGAACCAAGCAGAAATATTCCGCAAGAGCAATGCTCCACGAAAACAAAATGATGGCATAAAGCGGCCAGTTTGTAATAATTTTCATGTCTTGCAACTTCAGATGACCATACCAAGCAAAAGTCATAAAGACATTGGAGACAATTAAAAGCAGAATCGTATAAAGACCTTTCATTTCAGTTATGAATATTTAAGCGATAATTAATTAATCTAAATTACTAACTTTTTTAGGAAGAAGCTCTTCCTGAACATTTGCCATACTTCCCCAAAGACTATAACGAACTTCCGGATTCATTTCTTCCAGCTGATGCAAAATGTCTTTCATATTGCTTCGATGAGATTGCACTTCATAAGGGCAATTCTTCACCTGTTTCCGATATCCCCTTATCTGTGCCAGTTCCAGCAAATCAGACTCATGTACCAAACACATCGGACGGATAATCGTCATATCGAACTTCTTCATTACCAAACGAGGAGGCATGGAACTAAACGCGCCCTGAAAAGTGATATTCATCAATAATGTTTCCAAAATATCATCCATGTGATGTCCCAATGCTATTTTATTACAACCTTGTTCCTTGGCAACAGTAAACAACGCCTTACGCCGATTCCATGAACAAAGAAAACAAGGTGACTTACGCGTATCCGTACTTGCATCGAACTCCGTCTCATACAGTACGAAAGGGATATTCCACGACTCAACATACTCACGCAGATATGCTAAATCACTCTGATAAGGTATATTCTTCATAACCACATGAACGGCAACCACGGAGAATCTGGGCTTAAAGACACCGGCGCGCTTTGCCAACAATTCCACCAACGCCAAAGAGTCTTTGCCACCGGAAAGTCCGATGAGGATTTTATCCCCATCCTCTATCAGCCCATATTCTACCAGTCCCTTACTAAACCGCTTTTCTATGCGGCGGATGGTCTTCTCTTCTTCAGTAAATTGCGCCATAATAATTCAAAGCTACGAGTTACAAGCTAAGAGCTACAAGTCCCATGCGGACGTTACGCAACTACTTGTAGCTCGTAGCTCATGTAGCTTATAGCTCTTTTACTCTTTGTCCTGCAAAAGTAAGAGAAAAGAATGATTTAAAGAAGAATTAACATAATAGAATAACGGAAAGCAGCATTATTCCCGATTAATTTGTATTTTTGAACATTCGAATTTGTAAGTTGGATAACTAGCATGAAAAAGAGATATATTTTACTCCTTCTATTTTGTCTCGTATTAGTCGGTGCATCGGCACAGACGTTGGAACAAGCTAAAGCTTTTTACAACAAGGGGCAGTACGAGAAAGCCAAACCCGTTTTCAAAAAATTCGTCAGGACACAACCGGCAAACGGAAATTATAATTTATGGTACGGTGTATGCTGCTTGGAAACAGGAGAACCTGACGTAGCCCTGAAATACCTGGAAACAGCCGTTAAGAAACGTATCCCCAGCGGACAACTGTATCTGGCACGAAATTATAACGACCTGTATCGTTTTGAAGATGCCATCAAGTGTTACGAAGAGTATATCAGTGATCTTTCCAAACGAAAAAGGTCTACCGCAGAAGCTGAAAAACTTCTGGAAAAGAGCAAGACCAATCTCCGCATGCTGAAAGGTATTGAAGAAGTGTGCATTATCGATAGTATCGTAGTGGATAAAGACCGCTTTTTGGAAGCTTATAAAATCAGTCCGGAATCCGGTAAATTATTCACGTACAACGATTTCTTCCAGAATAAAGAAGAAGTAGAAGCTACTGTATACGAAACTGAACTCGGTAATAAGATTTATTACGGTGAACGCCAGCCTGATGGCAAACTCAGCATCCTTGCCCGCAACAAGATGCAAGGCGAATGGAGTAAAGGCAGCCTATTGCCCGGTAGCATCAACGACTCCATCAACGCCAATTATCCGTACGTATTAACGGATGGTGCAACTATCTACTATGCCGCCGACGGTGAGAATTCAATAGGTGGATACGACATATTCGTTACCCGCTACAATACGAATACCAACACTTATCTGACTCCGGAGAATGTGGGCATGCCATTCAATTCTCCTTATAACGACTATATGTTTGCCATCGACGAGTTCAACAACCTCGGATGGTTTGCTTCCGATCGCTACCAGCCGGAAGGGAAAGTATGTATTTACGTATTTATTCCCAACTCTTCCAAACGGGTGTATAACTACGAAGCTATGGACAAGAAAAAAGTTGTCCGACTTGCTCAAATTCACTCCCTGAAAGATACATGGGTAGATCAAAATACAGTATCTGATGCCAAACGCCGCCTGCAAGCCGCTATCAGTGAAAAGCCACAAGCCGAACGGAGCTATGACTTTGAATTTGTAATTGATGACCACACTACGTATTATCAATGGAGTGATTTCAAATCTCCTCAGGCCAAGAGCTTATTCAGCAAATACCGCCAATTGGAGAAAAGCTTCAGACAGCAGCAAAACAAATTGGAAGAGCAACGTTCCTTGTACTCCCGCGCCAAGGAAAGCAATAAAACCAAACTGGCTCCCGCCATACTCGACCTGGAAAAGCAGATACAACAATTATCAGGTGAATTGGAGAAGGCCGCCATTGAAGTGCGTAATACAGAAAAACAATCCTTTAAATAGAAAACTATGGACATACTTATCATCATTGTACTCATTGTTGCGGCGGTTATCCTGTTCTTGGTAGAACTGTTCGTCATCCCGGGCATCAGCATAGCCGGAATTCTGGCCGGAGCTTGCATGATCTATGCCAACTACTATGCCTTTGCCTATCTGGGTACAACGGCTGGTTTCATCACGCTCGGTGTATCGGCAATAGCCTGCATAGGCTCATTGATACTCTTCATGCGCTCCAAGACCTTGGATAAAGTGGCGTTGAAGAAGAATATCACATCGAAGGTGGACCGTACGGCCGCGGATCAAGTAAAAGTAGGCGATACGGGTGTGGCCATTACACGCCTGGCACTGATCGGCAATGCCGAAATAGACGGCAACATCGTGGAAGTGAAATCCATGGACGGATTTCTGAATGAAAAAACCCCTATCATTGTAAACCGTATTACGGACGGCGTTATCATGGTAGAAAAGAAAAAAGACTAATATTCACACTTAATATCTTATAAATCATGAACGTAGACACTATGTACCTAACTGCCTTTCTTGTGATAGGAGGCATTATCTTCATCGTACTGTTCTTCCACTATGTTCCTTTCTTCCTATGGTTGTCCGCCAAAGTTTCGGGAGTCAGGATTTCATTGGTGCAATTGTTTTTAATGCGTATCCGTAACGTACCTCCCTACATTATTGTACCTGGTATGATTGAAGCACACAAAGCCGGATTGAGCAACATTACCCGCGACGAGCTGGAAGCTCACTACCTGGCCGGTGGACACGTAGAAAGAGTGGTACACGCCTTGGTATCCGCCTCTAAAGCTAATATTGAATTATCCTTCCAGATGGCTACCGCAATCGACCTTGCCGGACGTGATGTGTTCGAAGCCGTTCAGATGTCGGTAAACCCGAAGGTGATCGATACTCCTCCGGTGACCGCCGTAGCAAAAGATGGTATCCAGTTGATAGCCAAAGCCCGTGTAACGGTACGCGCCAATATCCGCCAGTTGGTGGGTGGTGCCGGTGAAGACACTATCCTGGCCCGTGTAGGCGAAGGTATCGTATCTTCCATCGGTTCGTCCGAAAACCACAAGTCAGTATTGGAAAACCCGGATTCAATCTCCAAACTTGTGCTCCGCAAAGGTCTGGATGCCGGTACGGCTTTCGAAATCCTGTCCATTGATATCGCTGATATCGATATAGGTAAGAACATCGGTGCGGCTTTGCAGATAGACCAGGCAAATGCCGACAAGAATATCGCCCAAGCCAAAGCTGAGGAACGCCGTGCAATGGCCGTGGCCAGCGAACAGGAAATGAAGGCGAAAGCTCAGGAAGCACGCGCCAAGGTGATCGAGGCGGAAGCCGAAGTACCTAAAGCCATGGCAGAAGCATTCCGTAACGGCAACCTGGGCATCATGGATTATTATCGGATGAAGAACATCGAAGCTGATACTTCCATGCGTGAAACCATAGCCAAACCATCGGGAAACAACTCAAACCAGCCGTTGAGTAAATAACCGGTAGAATTATTGCCCCAGAAAAACGTCGGAACCGGTGAACAGTAATCCCGTTCCGGCGTTTTCTATTTATAAACGTATCAACCCAAAAATCCAGAATATGAAAAAGTATTTTGCATCTTCCGAACTTATTATCAATGATGACGGTTCAGTTTTTCATCTGCACGTAAAGCCTGAGTGGCTGGCAGACAAAGTAATCCTGGTGGGCGACCCGGGCAGAGTGGCACTGGTAGGCTCACACCTTGAGAATAAAGAATGTGAAGTGGAAAGCCGCGAGTTCAAAACCATTACAGGTACCTACAAGGGTAAACGCATCACGGTGGTTTCTACGGGTATTGGTTGCGACAACATCGATATTGTGATGAACGAACTGGACGCCTTGGCCAATATCGACTTCAACACACGTGAAGAAAAGCCCCAACTTCGCCAGTTAGAACTGGTACGCATCGGTACTTGTGGCGGTTTGCAACCGAATACGCCCGTAGGTACATTTATCTGCTCGCAAAAGTCCATTGGTTTCGATGGCCTGCTGAACTTCTATTCAGGGCGCAATGAAGTGTGCGACCTGCCATTTGAACGTGCATTCCTGAACCACATGGGATGGTCGGGGAATATGTGCGCACCTGCTCCGTACGTGATCGACGCCAATGCCGAACTGATAGAGCGCATTGCCGGAGACGATATGGTACGTGGTGTAACGATTGCCGCCGGTGGTTTCTTTGGCCCGCAAGGACGCGAACTACGCATTCCGCTGGCCGACCCGAAGCAAAATGAAAAGATCGAGAACTTTGAATACAATGGCTATCGCATTACGAACTTCGAGATGGAAAGCTCCGCACTGGCCGGTTTGAGCCGCCTGATGGGACATAAGGCGACCACGGTATGCATGGTCATAGCCAACCGGTTGATTAAAGAAGCCAATACGGGCTACAAGAATACGATTGACACTTTGATAAAAACCGTACTGGACAGAATTTAAGAAACACCCACTCAAATATACTTGATGATTGTTTCCTTCAATCTTTCGTAAGTATATGGTTTGGCAATAATATCATTGCATCCGGCGGCTAATGCTTGTTGTTGTTCTATCAGGAAAGCATTGGCCGTCACCGCAACGATAGGCAGATCGATGTCGATGGTACGTATCTTTTCCGTAGCCTGAATACCGTTCATCACCGGCATGCGAATGTCCATCAATATCAGGTCGGGACACTCGCGCAAGAAACTATTTACGGCCTCTTCGCCATTGGTAACCCACGAAATGGTGTAGTCCTTCTTCAGCAAAATGTTTATCTGCATAAAGTTAGACTCCGTATCTTCGGCTATCAGAATTTTCTTCCTGCCGTCTGATCTTCGCTCTACGTGGGCATTGATTTCAACAGGTTCACCATCCGCTCCCAACACAAACTGGCGGTAAGGAAGGGTCATCACGAAAGTGCTCCCCACTCCTACTTCGGACTCTACGGAAATCTTTCCTCCCAATCTCTCCACGATGCTCTGGCAGATGGGAAGCCCCAGACCCGTGCCCTGAACAAAATCGTTCAGCTTTTCAAAACGGTTGAAAATCAAGGGCAATTTCTCCTTCGCAATGCCACAACCGGTATCCGTTACATACACCTTCAACCATTCTCCACAGACCTCCAACCCCAGGGTGATGGCCCCTTCATGGGTATTCTTAATGGCATTGGAGAGGAAGTTGAACAGCACTTGCGTAATCCTGTTCCGGTCCACCATAATCCAGATTTCCTCATCGGGGCGTATCACATTCAATCGGATGCCCGTTTTCATTTTCAGGCGATGCACTTTCTCCACTTCGTCAATCAGTCCGGTCATTTCGACCAACTGGAAGTTCATTTCCGATTTTCCCGACTCAATGCGGGAAAGGTCCAGAATGTCATTTATGAGTTGCAACAACAGGTTGCTATTCTTCTGGATGATGTTCAGGTATTCGGCTTTCTCCACTTCATCTTCCGTCAAAGCTATGATTTCAGAGAATCCCACGATAGCATTCAAAGGAGTGCGGATTTCGTGACTCATATTGGCCAGGAACACCGATTTCATGCGGTCGGCCTCTTCTGCCCGTTGCTTCGCCTCGATGAGTTCATTGGAGCGTTGCACCCTGTCACCGATATCGTGTATCAATGCCATCACTTTATTATCTTCGAACGGCGCGATGCGTGCCTGGAAATAATGCCTTTCGCAATCATCCACATCCAGGGGATACTCTATCTCCTTCAACTCCCCGTCTTCGAGGCATTGACGTATGTTCCGTAGAAACAGGTCGCTGACTTCGGGAGAATAGATGGTGCGCCCGTCCGCTCCCCGTAGCTGTTCAACGGGATGGAGCAAAATGGTGTCAGAAGACATTAACACGTCGGTGATGAAGAAATCCTGATCCAAAATAAATATAAATTCAGGCAATGCCTGTATTATCTTCCGGTTTCGCTCTTCCACGCGCGATATGTGTGCTTCGCGTTCGCACTGCCCGGTGACGTTCACGGTATAGCATAAGAGCCTTTCCGGATTTCCACTTTTATCTTTCTCTACAGATAAGAGGTGGTCCTCCAACCAGACTATTTCGCCATGCGCGCCTACGCAACGCACCCGTAAGACATTGGACTCATCAAAGCCATCCAATTTCTTTTGAAAGCCCTCCAACGACACCAAATGCTTATCATCGGGATGCACAAAGCTACAGAACTCTTCCAAATTCTGATAACGGATGCCGACTTTATCCAAGCCTAAACTTTCGAAATATTCCTGAGTGAAAGTGCACTCCAGGGTATTGATATTTATCTCCCAGAGAGCAATTTGATGGGCAGCCAGAACGGAGTTGACCTTCAATAATTTCTCTTTCAGTAGTTCCGTGTTCTCGTCTTTCTCGGTAGTATGAGAAGCGGAATCATGCATTTTTATTTTGTCTTGCGCCATAATAACAAAGTGTATCATGTAAAGGCTACGAAAATTGAGCAAATGTAATAAAAAAGAGTAAGTAATATACAATCGCGTTCTTTTTTTTACCCCAAAAGGCTATCTTTGCAACTCAAATAACAATTTTTATGATGAATCAGGATACCATCTGTGCCATTGCCACGGCTCAAGGAGGAGCAATCGGAAGCATTCGCGTCTCAGGAGCGGACGCCATTCGTATCACCAGCCGCATTTTCACCCCGGCAAAATCCGGTAAAACACTGGCGGATTGCAAACCTTATACACTGACTTTCGGGAAGATACACGATGGAGAGGAAATCATCGACGAGGTTCTTGTCAGCCTGTTTCGCGCCCCGCACTCTTACACGGGCGAAGATAGTACGGAGATCACCTGCCACGGTTCGAGCTATATCTTGCAACAGGTTTTGCAATTGCTCATCAAGCACGGTTGCCGCCTGGCGGGACCGGGAGAATACACGCAACGCGCCTTTCTCAATGGCAAGATGGATTTGAGCCAGGCCGAAGCCGTGGCGGACCTGATTGCTTCTTCATCTGCCGCCACCCACCGCCTTGCCATGAGCCAGATGCGTGGCGGATTCAGCAAGGAGCTTACGGAGCTACGCAACCAGTTGCTACACTTCACTTCACTGATTGAGCTGGAACTGGATTTCAGCGACCATGAGGAGTTGGAGTTTGCGGACAGAACGGAGCTTTGCCGATTGGCGGATCATATCGAGGGGGTCATTTCCCGACTGGTACATTCGTTCAGCGTAGGAAATGCGATCAAAAACGGCGTACCGGTAGCCATCATCGGCGAAACGAATGCCGGGAAATCAACGCTTCTCAATGTATTGTTGAACGAGGACAAGGCTATCGTGAGCGACATTCACGGCACTACGCGCGACGTGATTGAAGATACGACCAGTATCGGCGGCATTACTTTCCGTTTCATTGACACGGCAGGTATCCGCGAAACCAATGATACGATTGAGAGTCTGGGCATAGAGCGTACGTTCCAAAAACTGGAACAAGCGGAGATCGTGCTTTGGATGATTGATGCAACGGACGCAACGTCGCAAATGAATCAGCTATCGGGGCAGATACTTCCGCGCCTGGAAAGAAAGCATTTGATATTGGTATTCAACAAAGCGGACTTGCTGGGCACGGCTCATTCTGATGAGGTGCTGTCTGCGGCCTCTTCCATCATTCCTGACGCCGAATGTATTTTTATTTCCGCCAAGAAAAGGCAAAATACGGATGTGCTTCAGAAGAAACTTATAGCCGCCGCCAATCTGCCTACGATAACCCAGAACGACGTGATAGTGACCAATGCCCGCCATTACGAAGCCCTTACGCATGCTTTAGAAGCCATCGGACGCGTACAACAGGGATTGGCAAACAATCTTTCCGGGGACTTCGTGGCCCAGGACATCAGGGAGTGCATCTTCCATTTGAGCGACATCGCGGGGGAGGTGACGAATGATATGGTGCTACAAAATATATTTCAACATTTCTGCATCGGCAAGTAACTCATATCCAACAACTTAAAACATTTTAAAATAACTGCGAATAACCTGCTCATAATGAGTGGGTTATTTTTTTAACACTTCATAATTGGTATTTGTTGGAACAAAAGTTTCAGCTTATTTTTGGCCCAAGTTTCATTCCTCTCGCTCAAATACGAGCAACAGCTAAGCATAAAATGCAATAGGTGATACAAACGTGAGACGCTGTGAGAATCACAAGTCTGCGTGATTCTGCAATAGAAGATACAACCGTGAGACGCTGTGAGACGCTATGAGACGATATGAGACAAAAAAGGGACTTAAGTGTGGACTTAAATAAATACCTCTATGGATATAATAAGGCACTGTAAATGCTGTGGAAAACAGTTCATTGCGCATAGAATGACAACGCTGTACTGTTCCAAAGTGTGCAACAGGAAGGCGACAACAGTACAGAAGAAGGAAAGCATTCAGAAAGAGTTTCAAAGTATCCAAAATAACTTGGAATCTTCTGATGGTTCTTCTGCTATTGCGGAATTTCTAAGCCCAGCTCAAGCAGCAAAACTGCTTGGGGTGAGCCGTGCTACCCTATATAGGTATGCGCTCGCCGGCGTTATAAAAGCAGTGCAATTTAAGGGGCTTACCATAATCCGAAAATCTGACATTGAGAAGGCTTTCGATAACGCTCCAGAATATAAAAAGAGAATCGCTTTCAGCAAGAAGAAAGAGGATTCTGAATACTACACCACTCGCGAGATAAGCGAGAAATATCATATTACAAGAAAGGTTATATTGAAGCGATGTGAACGATTCAATATTCCGAAAGTTTATGATGGCCGTAATACCTTTTTCAAAAAAGTTTATGTTGATGTACATTTTGCCGAGTTGATTGAAGAGATTGACTTGTGCAATTATTATACGATTGAACAGACAATGGAAAAACTAGGTATGTCACGTAAGAATACTATATCCTATGTCAGCAGAAATAATATACCTCGTATCAACCGAGGCCGATACGCCTATTACTCAAAAGTACATATAGACAATTGTAAACGTAAAGGTGAAGATGTGGATCCGAATTGGTATTCTTACAGCGAAATTATGGCAATATACGGTCTTAGTAAAGATCAAATCAGTTACCATATACGTCAAGAGAATATCAAGATAGAGAAACGTGGGAAATTTACCATGATTTTTAGAACTGAATTTGACCAGAAGGTTATCAAAGGTAAGTTTGGTGATGTTGAGCGAGACGAACAGACTGGTAAATTCAAATTTGCTAATGATTCCCAGCCCAAGGTAGTAAATAAAAATAAAAGTGGAAGAGTTGAAGCTCCTGCAACACCTGATGGCTATTTTTCAACAGAGGATATAAGCAAGAAGTACTCTATCAATGTTCGGCACGTCCAAAAAATAACAAGAGAAGCAAGGATTCCCAAAATATCAATGAAGGGTTTCAACTTCTTTGAGATACCTAGCATACTGGCTTTGTTTGGTGCCTCACAGATTGATGACGGAATTAAAGAATGGATTACTCCAGAGGAAATGGAAAAGCAATATAACATGACCGCAGGAGCTAGACGTTCATTCACTCATCGTCATAAAATTCCAGCAAAAGTAGAATTCGGTAAGATGTTCTATTCCAAGAGTCATATAGATAAAGTAAAGCACCTGGACTTTAATGGCAAAGAGAACTACTACTCTTTTCAAGAAGTCATGGACAAGTATGGATTGACCAAAGATATGGTATCTTACTACTCTAGTAAGAAGAAAGTAACAAAAGCAAGATGCGGGCAACAAGTTTATCTACTAAAGACAGAAATAGATGAATATATGGCTGAAAGAGCCAAAAACAACGAATTACTGCCAATTACTGACGATTAACCAGGAATGATAAAAGTGAATGGTAGGTCAGCATAGGAGCATTTAAGACTTTTGCACCAGAAAACAATAATTCAAAAACAAATATAAAATGCAGCAATGTAAGACAGTTACACTAAGAAGTCGAGCCAGACGCAATGGCACGCATTCTCTGTTTCTGGAATTCTATCCGGGCTACAGAGACCCCAAAACGATGGAACTTATACGTCGTCGTTCATTAGGTATATACATCTATTCAGAGCCTAAAACACCCAGAGAAAAGGAGTATAACGCTTTAATGATTGAGAAAGCAGAAGCAATCAGATGCAATGTCTATTCTGAGATAATCAATGAGAAATATGATTTCTTTAGTAATAACAAGAATAAGGAGAGTTTCTTGGATTATTTTGAAGAAGTAAGCAGAACCAAGCACAACAAATGGTTGTCTTCCCTCAAGCACTTCAGTGCATTCTGCCATGGCGAATGTTCCTTTGAAGAGTTAGACGTTGAGTTCTGCCGTAAATTCATGGATTATCTGATGAAAGCGAAAAGTCTCTCAACGGGAAAACCGCTAAATAGAAATTCTGCTGCCGACTATTGGATCATTTTCAGAAATATTCTCAATCTGGCTTATCGTGAGAGACGAATCAAAGAAAAGATTGTGGACTACCTTGATTATATCAAGTGGGTTCCAACTGTAAAGGAAAGCTTGACACTTGAAGAATTAAGAAGCCTTTATAATACGCCCTGTTCTATTGAGGTCATGAAGAAAGCTGTAATTTTTTCATGTTTGACAGGACTTCGCCGAAGCGATATTATCAACTTAACATGGGAGAATGTCCGCAAATATGCGGATGGTGGTCGGTATTTGGATTTCATTTGTCAGAAGACCAAGGTACAAACTGTTGTTCCAATCAGTAATGAAGCCTATGAACTGATTCAACCAGAGACAGACAAACCTGTGTTTGCTGGATTCACAAAAGAAATGAGCAATAATGAAATGAGGAGATGGCTAAAGGATTCGGGTATAAAAAAACACATCACATTTCATTGTTTTCGGCACACCTACGCCTCATTGCAAATGGAATTAGGTACTGACATCTATACCGTTCAGCATTTGTTGGCACACAAGAACGTCTCCACTACCCAGATTTATGTAGCGCATGCTTCGCCCAAAACGAGAGAAGCTGCCAACAAAATTAAGTTGAAGGAAGAAGATACAAATGAAAATGAATAATGATCCTAATTACTGATGCTTACGGTTCACTTACTAGAGTAATCGAAGGTCAGCATTGAATCATAGCTGACCTTTGCACCAGTAATTCAAAAATATTATAAGTATGACAACAGAAGAAATAACATTTAATGACTTGCCCAAAGTAGTAGCACAATTATTGGATAAGATTTCAGAATTGGAGCTTAGTTTCAACAGACTGTATGAAGACATCAAGAAGAGTCCATCTCGTGCTTCAGAACACATTCCTATGAATATTGATGAAGCCTGTGAATTTCTAAAGATGAAGAAAGGGACAATGTATTATCACCTACAGAACCGCTCGATTCCAGCCACGAAGAAAGGTAAAAGCTATATCTTTTTTAAAGATGAGCTGATTAAGTGGGCAGAATCCGGACGAACAACTGAAGTACCATTGACACCCGAAGAAATGAACGCAGCATTATCTAAACGTGCCGGAAAGAATACACCGACTGATAGAAGTAAGCTATTACGCAAGAAGTAATGTTAACAAGTGTTTAGTAGTAATTTCTATTTGTGTCTATCACGTTACCGACAATGGAAAACAAGAGCCAAACAAGTGAAAAAACAATCAGATAAAAGAAATAAAAACAACAGCAAAATATCACTTTTGGCGTTTTGTAAAGATAGTTAAGATATTGTGTATCAGTCAGTCTAACTATTACTAATTAAGAGTATTCTCTCTAAGTTTGCAGTCGAAAATAAATAATAATTCAAAGTATTTATGACTAATAAGTTTAGAGAGAATCTTTTTTATACCATCCTTACAAACATTGTAAGTGTGTTTGTAATTCTCATCCTGCCTCTGTTCTTTGGAGACAATCATATTATTCAATGGTATTATCAGAAAACAAGTATTCTGTTCACATCATACAGAAACGAATGTACGTTCATCGGTCTTATGATTGGAGTTATTCTCTGTCTCTATACCATCAGGAATCATAAGAAAAAAGAAGCTGTGGCAGAGAAAGTTATTCATGAAGCTTTCAATTATCAAGAGATATTGAAGACCAAAGAAAAAGAACGAGAAGAAATTATTCAAGAAACTAAAAAAGCCATAAGAGATTATCTGAGAATAAGTCTTTGCCCCTACATTCAAGAGAACGAAATGGGAAAACTGATTCAAAACATAGATAAGTGGGACAATACCAAAGGCTATATATTGCTTCCTGTTATTACCGATGGAAGGCTATCGACATTAGATTTGAGACACATGATATGGAATGTAGGCAAACGACTTGGATGGAATGGAAACAAGTGTGCCACATTCATAAAAGTGTGCTTCCCTATAGAGCTTAAAGACCTAGAAATAGAGACCATACGCCGAAATCTTCGTCAAAGGGGTAATTGTATTATTGACATCGATATTCCTGAATGTGGAGATTACAAATTCCATCTAAATCATCCCAAATAGCCAAATTATAAAAATTCTATGTAACAGTGCAGATTGGTTGCACACTTTGGCATTATCTTTGCAAAATATTTGCTGAGATTCATTTAGCATATTAACTAATTTAACCCAGCATTAGCCCATCTTGAAATCCGTAAAAAGACTCCATCTTGGGCTTTTTTTATGTAAATTATTAACAAAAAGTAAAGTTATGAGCCGAAACTACAACCAATCCGGTCTCTCTCTTTTTGTTCACAATTAGTAATGAACAAGAAAAAAGCACAAAGAGACCTCTAGTGAAAAATGAAATGTATGCTCTCCTTGAGGAAGCCTACAAAGTGTATCAACAAGAGGTATTGCTGGAAGGCAAACTCCATCATCGTTTTGCCAAAGATTTTGCCAGTTTCCACTCCTACATTGAGATTAGCAGCGAAGCAGAAGCTAAACTCCACATCAAAAACATAACTTCTGTATATGAATTGCTAACAGAACATATGGAGTTGGTGAAAGAATATTTTACCAAAGAGAAATTCACGCTGGAAGACTGTGAGCTGATGCTTCATAAATTCAACACCAAAGAGACTGAAGATTCACAATCCACAGCCAAACCACAAATTTTGGGATACTTCACTGATCAACAAATAGAACTCATTACAGACTTTGCCAATAAGCAAGATCTATTTAAAAAGAAAGTAAGCCAAGAAGAATTTAAAGCCCTATTTGCTGGTACTTTGGAAACACCTCTAACCGCCAATCATAATGGTTTGGTAGCCTGTTTTTTGAATTATCTGAGAAACGAACAATATTTGGTGTATCCTTGGCAGAAAGTGATTGCCGACAAACAAATGATTTGTTCTAAATCTACTGGTAAATCACTTACTCGTGAGAATCTGAAAAATGCTCTATCCTCCTTCAAAAGTTCACATGGAGTTAAACATCTACCCTTTGAAGAATTCATCAAACAACTGAAAGTAAAAGAAGAATAGACAAACAAGCGAAAACAAAAAAGCATACTTCTCATCATACATCTTAAGAGGTATGGTTGCTTGTTATCTGCACTCGAAACAACGACTGTAACTTTGCCACCGAATCGATTCAGAATTGGTGGTACAAACACCTAGTGTCAAATAAAATTAGAATCAAAATGGAGAAGCAAAGAATAAATCAAAAGATACTCTGCAAGAGAATGGATGAATTAGAAATGGCTATTAGTAAGTTGAACCCACTTGAAGCCAGCGAAATCAATAAGCGTCTCTTGAAGATTGAGAATATGTTGTATGCAGCCAAAGATACGCTTACTTCTCAAGAGGCTGCCAACTATATCGGCATTTCTCTTTCGCAACTATATAAGCTCACCTGTAAATCTAAGATTCCATATTACAAGCCGCAAGGAAAGATGGTGTACTTCGCTAAGAAAGAGTTAGATGAATGGATGCGTCAAGACCACTGTCCGGTAATAACTCAGAATATCCAATCCAATGAAGTATAACAAAAAGAGTAAAGACTATATGCTGACGGATGACCAACTACAGGAGTTGCTCGAAAAATCAACCATTCATGTCTCAACAAACAGCAAGACGACTCAAAAACATTCAAAACAAAAAGATGGCAAGGAGAAAGACAAATAAGAACCTCGATAGTCAGATGGCAATCAATGTCCAAGAAATGCAGATGCTTTTCAATAGCGATTTTTCCGATGCGCAGTTGGAACATTTCTTGAATAAAGGGATGATAAAAGTCTCTGAGAAATTAGAGAAACCGCCACAGATTCTTTGGGTTGGAGATTGCACCATTGCCACCTTTGGTAACTTCAGTGCTTCGACCGGTAAGGCCAAAAGTAAAAAGACATTTAACGTGTCGGCTATGGTTGCAGCTGCACTGATAAATGGTACCGTATTGAATTATCGAGCCTGCTTGCCATCGGGAAAGCGAAAGATTTTCTACTTCGATACCGAGCAAAGCCGTTATCATTGTCGAAATGTCCATGAACGAATCCTCAAACTGGCTGGACTGCCAACCAACACAGATACCGAGAATATCACATTTGTTGGTCTGAGAGAATACACTCCCAGTCTTCGTATAAGCCTAATTGATTATGCACTCAGAAAAAGCGCAGGTTATGGATTGGTTATCATAGACGGACTGAGGGATTTGATGTACGACATCAACAATGCCAAGGAAGCAACCGATGTAATGACTATGCTCATGTCCTGGACTAGCAATTACGACCTGCATATCCATTGCGTACTCCACCTCAATAAGAATGACAGCAATACTCGTGGGCATATTGGAACAGAGTTAGAAAACAAGGCTGAAACGGTATTGATTGTCAGTAAGGACAAGCAGAACACTGATATCAGTGAAGTTCGTCCGATGCACATGCGAGACAAGGAGTTCTATCCATTTGCCTTTCATATCGATAGCAATGCACTTCCTGTTTTGGAAGAAGGCTATCATGTTACGGTGTGTAAACCAAAGGATCAGCCACTCACGTCATTGCCTGAGAATGTTCACAAAGAAGTTTTGGATGAGCTATTCAGTCAACGTACTCCTGAAAAATACGTAGATATGGTAAAAGCCCTAAATGAGTTCTATGCCCAAAAAGGCTATAAAAAAGGGACTAATGCCACGAAAGAATTACTAAAGCTTCTATCAGAGAAATCCATTATTACAAAAGATGACGCAGGCTATCATTACAACCCTGAGATTATCAAAAGTGAGACAAGTAAATAACGAGTTTAAGGTTTAAGTTTAATCGGGTATATATATAGTAAACTATACCTATCGCTCAAAAAATATAGCATTATGACAATAGATAAAATAAAAGATATCAGTCTGGTGGAATACCTCACCGATTTGGGTTATCAATCCCACAAGAAGATTGGAAGCAACTATTGGTTCCTATCACCTCTGCATAAAGAAGAAAATCCATCGTTCAAAGTAAACAGCAGTACCAATCTTTGGTATGACTTTGCTTTGGCACGTGGCGGTAACATCATTAACTTGGTTCAACTGCTAAATCCTGATATGACCATGCACCAAGTTCTCGTTGCATTATCTAACTATAGTGAGACAAACCAAAGTCCACAACAAAGTTATCAGCCACTTTCTGATCAAAGAATATCCCATGAGGATGATACAAAGATTGACTGCATAAAGCCAATCACCAACTGCTACCTTCTTGCTTACATCTATAGTAGGAATATAAATGTAAATGTAGCCTTGAAGTATTGTCAAGAGGTTCATTACACCTTGACCAGTGGCAAAACCTATTATGGAATCGCTTTCTTCAATATATGCGGTGGCATGGAAGTTCGAAACAAATATGCCAAACGCTGTATCGGCGGTAAAGATATTTCGCTTATCCTACAGACCAACGGTCAACAAACCATGGAGTGTTGTGTTTTTGAAGGCTTCTTTGATTTTTTAGCCTACGAGACCGCTCGGTTGCAACACGATGAGCTGTTGACAATGCCACTCCCAATGGATTGCATCATTCTGAATTCCGTTTCAAATGTTATGAAAGCCCTGGAAGTATTGAATGGTTACGACATTATCCATTGTTATCTGGATAATGATGCAGCAGGTCGTAAAGCTTCCGAAAAACTCAAAGTCGCACTCAATCGAGAGGTTCGTGACCAGTCTCTTCGCTATCTTGACTACAACGATGTAAATGACTACTTATCAAAACACAGCAAATGAATCAAATAGAAATAGAAAAAACGCTGAATGAACTCAAGATTGAACTTCAGCAAATCAAGGAGAGAATCAAGCTGATGGAGTATAAATTCTTTCTCAAAAAACACTACTTGACTATAAAGGAAGTAAGTGATTATACAGGTTATACCGAATCAACCATCTATCATCTTACAGCCAGGAAAAAGATACGTTATCACAAGCCCAATGGTAAAACCATACTCATCAAACGTAAAGATTTGGAAAAATGGATTGAATCCCATCCTATAGAAATTTTGGATGAGCTCCGTACAGAACCCTTTCCTATAAATAAGCCATCAAACTCTAATCAAAATAATATTTCAGATGAATATTGAACAAGCAAAGCGTATCAAGCTAGAGAAATTCCTAATGAAGTTAGGAATGGAACCCGTAAAAACTAATGGCAACCGCCTTTGGTATCACTCCCCCTTCCGCAAAGAAGAAGTGCCCTCATTTATCGTAGATGTGAATAATAATGTTTGGTTTGACCAAGGTACAGATAAAGGTGGAAGTATAATTGAATTGGCCAAGCAACTGTATCAGACAGACATTATGCCATTCCTTTTGGACAAGATAGACGAGGTCGCACCGGCTGTGCCACCAACTAAATTCGATATACTCTCTCTTACTGGACTGGAAGAATCTGTCAAGTTTGTAACCATTAAAGAATTGAAAAGTATCAAGGATATAGCCTACTTTACCTCAAGAAACATAGATATCGCCATTGCCGACAAGTATTGCAAGCAGATTAGCTTTCGCTTCAATGATAGAGACTGTCAGGCTGTTGCTTTTCCCAACATACATGGAGGTTATGAACTGAGAAGTAATATCTATAGTGGGCACATGCTACCATTAGCTATCTCAATTGTTCATATGAATCCAAATGTGATTGCCTCTTCGTGCTGTATTTTCACCGACTTCATCGATTTTCTTTCTTATAAAACCCTTTTGGCACATGGGGAAACAGAGATTCTTGTCGAGAGGTTTGCCGACACATATATTCTAAACTCGCCATCGTTAATAAGCAAGGCCTTCCCCAACCTTAATGCTTACTCCCATATCTATTGTTATCTCAATAATGATAAAACAGGCAGAGCCATTACTGAAACAATTCAAGGTGCATTTGCTGACAGACACGTCGTTGATGCATCAGAAAGATATGCCGATTTCCAAAACGTCAGCACCTATCTCCAGAAAAAGTCGTGGCGAAAGAAATAAATTCATACTCGACACACTCACCATTATTTTATTAAACCCTAAGAATAAAGCTCTTCATTATCGAAGGGCTTTTTTTATGCCTTAATCCCATCTCTTTGAGTATGAAAACAGAGTGTGATTTTATCTATTTACTGAAATGCAGTTAAAAGAACGGTTCAAAAGGTAGCTATGTTTCTTTATACGCAAAAACAGCTATTCCTTTGCAGCAGATTTTTAATAACACAAACACGAAAACAAAGAAATATGAGCGTATTTGGAGTATTTGCCACAGTGCTAACCATCATCTATGTAATCTATTATGCCTGGATGATTGGACGAGATTTGTATGGTAAGAAAGACCAGCAAACCTCCAAACAAGAAACTTTTGAATTTACTACCGAGGAAACAGAGGAAATGATTACAGAAGTCAGAGAGAAAGGTGACGGATTCAGTTTCTCTTCCGACCCTGATGAAAAGGAAACCGAAATTGAAGCTGAAGCTGAAAACCACAACGAGACAATCGAATCTCAAGAAGAAGCGGACGAAAATATTAATGCTCCAACGCAAGCCGACCACGCCATCATCACTTTGTACAAAGAAGGTATGGAAGAAATCAAACCTGAACATTCAAAAGAATTTGAGAGCAGCGAATTTATAACTGCACTCATGAATATTGATACTGTACCAGGCAACCTGCTAAAGACAACAAGGAATGAATTATAAACCAAGTCTTCGATTACTGACCATCGGATTTGCATTGACAGTCGTCCAAAGATTATCAGCCAAGTGCGGAAATGTAGATTATAGCTGGGGAGCAGATGGGTTGGCGCAGGCACACGACTATGTTGTGACCATGATGCTCTACACGCTATACCTTATTTATGCGGTGTCAGCAATCGTCTCCATCTACTCCGTTATGCAAATCTATATTAAGATGAATGTCGGTGAAGAAGGTGTAACCAAAGATATCATGACACTCGTGGGTGCTTGCCTATTTATGATTGGCGCATCCATCGTTTTTCCAGCCTTCTTTGGCTATCAGATATAAACGCGCAACAAAAACGCAACAAACGAGAACCTAATTAGATAAAAAAACTCAACTGGCCAGACGAGTATATACACAAACCAAAAAAGTTAAGAATGATCCAGAAAATCAAAAACAAATTTATGAGCATGGGAAAGTCTCTTTGCTCTTCTCAGAGAATGAAAACAATGGCCTTGATGTTGGCCGTAGGTACAACAGCAGCTTTCGCCCAGAATGCAGCAGGTGACTACTCTGCAGGTACTACCGCATTGGGTACAGTGACAACAGAAATCGCTAAATACATTCCGTATGTGGTGAAACTTTGTTATGCAATTGCCGGTATCGTGGCGGTTGTGGGCGCAATCTCAGTTTATATAAAAATGAATAATGAAGAGCAAGATGTCAAGAAGTCAATCATGATGATTGTCGGTGCTTGTATCTTCTTGGTGGCTGCTGCTCAGGCACTTCCATTGTTCTTCGGTGTAGGTGCTTAATCACTGAAAAAGATGACCGAAAAGCAATATCAAGATTATCCTATTTTCAAGGGTTTACAAAAACCTCTTGAATTTATGGGCGTGCAGGGTCGCTACATCTATTGGGCAGCCGGTGCTATTGGTGGAGCTATTGTCGGTTTCATCTTAGCCTACTGCTTAATTGGATTCGTGGCTGGATTGATAGCACTGGTAGTCTCATTGGGAACCGGGGCAGCCTTCATATTTATGAAACAGAAAAAAGGTCTGCATTCCAAGAAAGAAGACAACGGTGTTTTCATCTATGCCCACTCCAAGAAGGTATAACGTATACTAACAACACAAACAAAAAATGAACACAAAGATTCAATTAAACACAAATGTCTAACCCGATGGGCTTCCTACAGGAAAACTTACCTTGTGTAGTTCTTCTGTAGGCAGCCTATCTTTATTTATTCGCTATGACCCATATTTACGTATTCCTTATAATCCTGACATTTTTAGGCAGTTGCAGTGGCTCTGAGAATAAACAGCTCGGAATGCAGGCACAGAATACAGCCACTCAGACAAGAGTTCATTGGGAGCAGGCTAAAAAGCCTTTCGTTATCAGCTTTGAAAATGACAAAAACTTCAATGAGCCACTATCATTGGGTGTATATGCTCAGTTGAACGATGCAACTCAAGAAGAGTGTACAGCATTAAGTGGTGTAGTCTTTATCAAAAAAGGGCGTGAGTACGGTTGTGCAGACAGAAACGCTTCGACAACAGACTCTACGGCTTTGGTTTATGCTTGTTTTCCCTACCATAAAGGATTAAAAGTACAGGATACTCTACACATGAAAGCTCCATTTGAAGATCAACTCTTTGCAACTGAAAGCGAACGAAACTTTACGAACGCAACAAACGTAAAGATGAAGATGCAAAGTTCGATGGCCAAGCTTCGTATTAAAATGGAAAGTGATGATGTACGTGATATACTTAACAGTCTGCAAATATCTGGAGACGAAATCTATACCGAAGGAATGTATAAACCTTATAAAGGATTATGGATTTCAAAAGTTATGAATGGTGGTATAAAAGCCAATAGTCATGATATTCTCTTGAACAATGGCCGTAATTATGATTTCTACCTGATTCCAACGGATGTGAAAGGTGTAGTTAACTTCTTTGCTAAAATCAATGAACGCAATTATGCGGTGAAAGCCACATTGCCTCCATTAGCTGCTGGAAGTTTAACGCAGCTCATTCTAAGAAAAGGGAAAGAGGGTCTGACAATAACAAGTAGTTGGGTGGAAAGCAAACGCCTCTTATTGGAGCCACAACCTATAAATGCGGTAGATACGGTGAAAGTCGGTTACTACTTGCAAAAAGAAGGATATATCAGTAAAAGACCCGATAGCAATTCCATCGCACTGATTATTGATACCGACGGTAAGCATGGAAAAGCCATAGCTTTACAAGATGCCATGGGAAGTTATTGTTTCAGCAAAAAGCCTATAACAAGTAAGATGATGTATCCAACCATAGATGGCAAGCGAAAAGAAGGTGTATTGAATCCAAGTAAAGAAGATGGCATTGAAGAAGAGAACACTATTATCTACAAACCCAAGATGCCATATTCTGAAGGATGTGCCTTGGGTTATCAGCAAGGGGAAGTGCTGACCCATAAACTCCTCACTAGTTCCAGTTCAATTATCGATATCATTACTCAGGCACAGACAGGAATAACCTTGCCGAGAAAGAGCATGTTGGAAGAGACACTGAAACAACCAGGAAGCTATGTACCATCGTTGGCCGAAATGGCCAAGTTCTACTATAGCCTCCATCCATTCAAAGGCAAACCTTTAATGGCCTTGGGGCTTAAAGATCCAAAAGGTGAATACCTCACCTCTACCGAGCAGTCGAATACATCATTTTACATGATAGACTTTGACCATGGCATCATTGCAGGAGGATTATCCAAACAATATGCCAAGCTTCAATTGAGATTATTTTATTTATTCTAAAACTCACAAACACAAATACATGAATTTAGTATTAGCAGAAACAATACACGATAAAAATGGCTCAAGACGACGTATTACAACGTTACCGGATTCTTTCGATATGGCAATTACATTTGACCAGGATGGTACATGTAAGCTGAATTTTCTGAATCTCGATGGCTCACTCATTATGTCTACTGCTATTGAAACGGACAAGGACATGAAAGAAATTGTACGTCACACAGATAAGAAATCGTTGAAAAGAATTGCCAAGAATCTATTGGCATCCATCAACTATGACATCCTCTACTTCATTGCCACCGGCAGCTATGAAGATGATGATTTGGATGAACTTCCCAATCAGAGCATTTTCGCCGATGGAAATAAGACAATGAATTTGAACTACATCAAATCAGAATGGCAAACCGATTTTGATATCGAGTGCATTTCCAATATCAGTGTATTCAGAGAGGTGATGCAGAACTCATACATGGGGAAGCCCTCGACTGAAGCAACCCAGTCAAATAATCCAAACAAGAAAAAGTCATGAAACCATTTATCGTCAGCATTAAAATTCCAGGAAAGAGTAAGGCGCATGTAGCCCTTCTTCCAGTATCATTCCGCCTTGTAGCCCATTCACCAGCCAATTCAGATAAAGTCTGTGTTAGCTTTAATGATAAAAGCGGAACTCTTATCTATATCACTCTTTATCCTGAGACAAAAGATTGTAAAGAGTATCTGAAAATCATGTCCGACGACCAGCGAAAGTCGGTTGCTCAACAATTCTGTGATATGATTCGTGATGAAATCTTCGTTTTCTTCGCTTCCAATAAGGATTGTAATGGTGAGTATAAAGAATCAACCAATCTTATGCTTGATGATTGGAGAAGTTATTGGGAGGATTCCCTTGACACCATCATCTTGGATGCGATGTCAGATTGAGATATAAGTTTAAAATATAAAATCAATGACCCTATACGTAATATTATTCTTTTTCGCCCTTCTCGGAGGCATGGCTCTTTCTGTAGCCGCCTTCGGAACGGGTGGCAAACGCAAGAAAATCTTTCAGGATATCTATTTCTCCGTGGAAGATACTAACGGTGTGGGCATAATCTATACCAAAACAGGAGAATACTCAGCAGTGTTGAAACTAACCAATCCGGTTCAAAAGTATTCAGCCAATATTGACAGCTATTATGAGTTTACCCATCTGTTCTCCGCTTTAGTACAGACTTTGGGTGAAGGCTATGCCATCCATAAACAGGATATTTTTACCAGAAAGCAGTTTGAAGCCGATGATGATAGCCCAAAGGAGTTCTTGTCTGAATCCTACTTCCGCTACTTTACAGGTCGTACCTATACGGATAGCGAATGCTACTTGGTCATAACACAGGAAGCTAAGAAAAGCAGACTGTTCTCTTACGATCCAAAGAAATGGAGAGATTTCTTGGTCAAGATTCGTAAGGTACAAGACCAATTGCGAGATGGTGGCGTTAAAGCCGAGTTCTTGAATAAAAAGCAGACCAATGAATATGTTGACCGCTACTTCGCCATGAACTTTACCGACAAGACTATCTCCATGAACAATTTCAAGGTTGATGATGAGTGTATCGAGATGGGTGACAAACGCTGTAAAGTATATAGCTTGGTCGATGTGGATTATGCCAACCTACCGGGAATGGTGCGCCCTTTCTCCAATATCGAGGTGAACAACACTTCCATGCCTGTTGATTTGCTTTCTCATATTGATAGCATTCCAGGAGCAGAAACGGTTATCTACAATCAGATGATATTCATGCCCAATCAAAAGCGTGAGTTATCCCTGTTGGATAAGAAGAAAAACCGCCATTCAAGCATTCCAAATCCATCTAATGAAATGGCAGTGGAAGACATCAAACGTGTACAGGAAGTCATCGCCAGAGAAAGCAAACAGCTTGTCTATACCCATTACAACTTGGTCGTATGCACAGACATTGATACGGATATTCAGAAATGTACCAATCATCTTGAAAATCAGTTTGGTCGTATGGGCATCCATATCAGCAAACGTGCCTATAACCAGTTAGAATTGTTCGTGAATTCATTCCCTGGCAACTGCTATGGAATGAGTGAAGATTACGATCGATTCCTAACGTTGAGTGACGCTGCCACATGTCTTCTCTATAAGGAGAATATCCAGCATAGTGAAGATACACCCTTGAAAATATGCTACACAGACCGTCAAGGTGTACCCGTGGCGATTGATATTACCGGTAAAGAAGGACGTAACAAGCTGACAGACAATAGTAATTTTTTCTGTTTAGGGCCTTCTGGAAGCGGTAAGTCCTTCCACATGAACAGCGTGGTACGACAACTTTGGGAGCAGAATACCGATGTGGTAATGGTCGATACAGGTAACTCTTATGAAGGACTTTGTGAATATGTAGGTGGTAAGTATATCAGCTATACCGAAGAAAAGCCGATTACCATGAACCCATTCCGTATCAAGCGAGAAGAGCTCAATGTGGAGAAGACAGGATTCTTGAAGAATCTGATACTGCTCATTTGGAAAGGTTCTCAGGCAACCATCAGCAAGACCGAAGACCGGTTGATAGATCAAGTCATCACCGAATACTACGATGTCTATTTCAATGGATTTGATGGATTCACGCCACCACAACGAGAGGATTTACGACAAAGTCTTTTGGTGGATGATAGAAACAACAATCGCAATCATCAAGAAACGGATGAACAACAAGAGCAACGTATCGACAAAGAGATTGATTCAATAGAGGCAAGACGCAAGGAACTCAAAGTAGAAACCCTTTCGTTCAATACATTCTATGAATACTCGGTGCAACGTATTCCTGATATCTGTCATGAGAACAATTTGAGTGGCGTAGATATCTCTACATACCGCTACATGATGAAAGACTTCTATAGAGGTGGTAATCATGACAAGACTCTGAATGAAGACATGGACGGTTCACTGTTCGATGAAACTTTCATTGTATTTGAGATTGATGCTATCAAAGATGATCCATTGCTTTTCCCGATTGTAACGCTCATTATCATGGATGTGTTCCTACAGAAGATGCGTATCAAGAAGAACCGAAAAGTATTGGTTATAGAGGAAGCGTGGCTGTGACATGTAAGTCTTGTGTGTGATTGTTTAACGTTTCATTCCACGGGCTGGAAATAGAATGATTAAACCTGTTGTTTCGTCAACAGTAGCCTATGGGAACGTGCGATATTAAGTAATGAATTCGTGCGCTAACAGAACCAACAATGAAGCCCTTCCGAAAGGAAGAGTTTGAACCGTGAGGGGATAACAATTGCCGTTAGTATCGAGTGGCAGGGGAGCTAGGCTGAATGGTATGAATAATGTAATGTGAACCGTTGATAAACGTCGTAACTTCGAATGAGCTGCCAATGATACTGGGCTCTAACCCAAAAGGGACGCAGTCGGATAACCTTCTCCATGCTAAGGTTACACGAACATAATGACTGCCGGCGGATAGACGGATTCTAACCCATTCATTTGTCACATATAAGAAACATGGTAAACCCGTATTTCTCCTGTGTAACAGCAGGTAAGCAGACCGTAAGTGAAGCCGAATGGAATGCGGGCAGAGGAATGCGGAAAAAGCGAATGCCATCCTGTAATGGGGTGGATAGGGGTTGAAACATCACCTCACACGAAAGTGGGCTGACTTCTGCATGGTGGTAGTTTTACAAGAAACTTTTAGAACTTATTAAAGAAGAAAAGCAAATGAACGAAATTAAAACATCGTGTGCATCTACTGACCAGAAATGGAATACTTGGGACAGTATAGACTGGAACAAGTGCGAAATTGTGGTTAATAAGCTACAAGCACGTATTGTAAAAGCTCAGAAAGCAGGCAAACATAATAAGGTGAAAGCCTTACAGTGGGTGCTGACGCATTCGTTTTACGCTAAAGCTTTAGCCGTAAAACGTGTTACATCGAACAATGGAAGTGACACTGCGGGTGTTGATAAAGTTACATGGTCAACTCCAAATGCCAAATTCAAGGCAATCAGTGAACTGAAAAGAAGAGGCTATACGCCCCAACCACTACGAAGGGTGCATATTAAGAAGAGTAATGGAAAATTACGTCCGTTAGGAATCCCAACCATGAAGGACAGAGCTATGCAAGCATTGTATCTGCTTGCGCTGGAACCTGTATCAGAAACAATCGCCGACAGTAACTCTTACGGATTCCGCAAGGAAAGAAGTACAGGCGATGCAAGAGAACAATGTTTTTGCGTCCTTGCAAAGAACGCTTCTCCCGAATGGATTTTGGAGGGTGACATTAAAGGTTGTTTCGACCATATCAGTCATGACTGGTTACTGAACAATATTCCTATGGATAAAGTGATGTTACGAAAATGGCTTAAATGTGGCTTTGTCTTCAATAGGGAACTATTCCCGACCGAAGAGGGAACTCCACAAGGGGGTATCATATCGCCAACTCTCGCTAATATGACATTGGACGATCTGCAAACAATGCTTGCAGAAAAGTATCACAAGAAATTTGTAAACGGGACAACGACCTATTACCCCAAAGTACATATTGTACGCTATGCCGATGATTTTATCATTACAGGCAGAAGCAAGGAGGCTTTGGAAGAAATCAAACTGTTAGTAATTGAGTTTCTTAAAGTACGGGGACTTACCCTATCAGAAGAGAAAACGAAGATAACTCATATAGACGAGGGATTTGATTTCCTTGGGTACAATATCCGAAAGTACAACGGTGTACTTTTAATCAAGCCGTCCAAGAAAGGCTTAAAGAGATTTATGGAGAAAATCCGAGGAATCATTGATTCTAATAAAGGAAGTAAACAAGAATCTCTAATAAGGCTTCTTAATCCTGTAATTGTCGGGTGGGTAAATTATTATAAGAATTGTGTAGCATCAGACACATTTAGGAAAGCTGATTACTTGATATTTGAAAAGTTATGGCAATGGGCTCAAAGACGGCATCCCAAGAAAGGGAAATATTGGATTGCAGACAAGTACTTTACACGAATAAAGAATCGTAACTGGTGCTTTGTAGCGAACTTCAAAAAGGGCAAGACTGACGATAGAATTGCTCTCAAAAGGTTGTACGATACAAAGATTACCCGATACGTAAAAGTGAAAGGCGAAGCCAATCCCCTTGACCCAAAATGGAAAGAATATTTTGAAAAGCGCAAGACTTACAAAATGCTCCAGTCGCTCAATGGTAGAAAATCATTGCTGTACATGTGGGAAAAACAGAATCATGTATGTCCCATATGTGGAGAACCCATAAACAAGGAACATTCGTGGGGAACTAATGAAAGAATTGTCGATGGTAAGAAAGTAAATTTCTTAGTACATGACAGTTGTAGAAGAAAAGTCATTCAACTTAAAAAGATGTAATAATGAGCTGGTTTCTAATAAATAGAAATTTAACACCGCTTGAGCCGTATGATTGGAAACTTTCAAGTACGGTTCTGAGGGGGGAAAGGGGCAGTAATGCCCCTGACCTACCCGGCAAAGCGATAGCTAGTCCGCTGATGGCTGAGTATATCAAGTATCTCTACAAGACAGCTCGTAAGTTTTGGGCATCTGTTGGTGTGGTAACACAAGAGATTCAAGATATCATAGGTAGTCCCGTAGTCAAGGAAGCCATCATCAACAACTCAGATGTGGTGATGTTGCTTGACCAAAGCAAGTTCAAGGAACGCTTCGATAATATCAAGGCTATCCTTGGCCTGACCGATGTAGATTGCAAGAAAATCTTCACCATCAATCGTCTGGAGAATAAGGCAGGTAGAAGTTTCTTTCGAGAAGTCTTCATTCGTCGAGGAACCACAAGTGGCGTATTTGGCGTAGAAGAACCGAGAGAATGCTACATGACCTACACCACCGAGAGAGCAGAGAAAGAAGCTTTGAAACTCTACAAGAAAGAACTTCATTGTTCGCATCAGCAGGCCATTGAAGCCTACTGCAAAGACTGGAATCTTTCAGGTATTGACAAGTCTTTGGCATTTGCGCAAAAGGTAAACAGTGAAGGTAAAGTATTGAACCTTACCTAAAGTAGTAACATAGTATAAACGTACAATAGTTGATTAGTCATATAGTAGTAACTCATAAACGTAAAATAGCAATGCATAGATTCCTACTCATACTAATAGTTTTGACGGTTGGCATACAGCATATGTCAGCCCAATACTATCGTATCAACTACGATACAAAAACCATTGCTGCCATGTCTGAAGCATATGGAACAGAAGCTGCCGCTGAATCCTATTACAACAATCAGGTACAGGATATCTTGAAGCATTACGAAACAGCAAGTGCTGCAGTTGCAGGAATCTATTCATCCAAGTACATGGATAGAAAAGCCCTCACCACTTTAGGTTTGTGGGCATCTGCCGAAGAAAACTATTACTATCGCAGAATCTATAATATGGTATCGGCGAAAATCATGCCGAAGATATGGACGGTATCAGGATTGATGTTGAAGAAGCCTGCCAACGCAATGTACTGGGGAAGCTACCTGATGAAGACTTGTAATGACACCAAAAATCTATGTATGCAGTTTGAATCGGTCGTAACCAACAGCCGTCTTTCTTTCAAGGATATTGTATTTCTGGAATTAACTCCGGAGGTGCAAGCAATATTTGATTTAACTAATGCAGGTATGGATTGGAAAGGTTTCATTGACAATCTAAGCAATGTGAGTGGAAACTTCACCAAGGAAAATCTTGCCAGTGATATTGACCAACTCTATAATACAGGTGTAAGCCTGATTAGTTCAGGAGCAGGAAATGCGGAAGGCTCAATTATCGGTAACAACTCTTTTAATGGTAATGTGACTAGCAAGGCTACGGCAATCTTCAATATCGCAAAAAATTCCTATGGAATGTTCAATAATCTGGAGAATAATCTTGGAGGAACACTCATAGGACTTATGGGTGGACAGGCTGATGTGAATAAGCTATTCAATGTAGCCAATTACAATATGACTTCTTGGCTGACTGATTATGATCAAGAATCTTTGGGCAGATACTACACCCAGCGTTGGTATATCTACCGACGTGATGCAGGTTCTGTCATTCTATGTGGTTACGAACCACCTACAGGAAAAGACGATATTATCAATGGACCACATTGGACACGTTTCGATACAAAAGATGCCAATTTCTATCCTAATTCAACTCAGACAGAACAGATACTTCGTAATTCTGAGAAATATGCAGGATGGTCAAGAAGCAAAGTTGCGCAGTTGAACAACTCAAAAGATGGTTTCAATTACGACATGGATTACTGGAGAAGTTCCTATATCATTACAACCAATGGCAAACAGAGTAAGAAAGCCTATGCCTATTCAATCACTGTTACCAAAAGTTGGAATAATGTAGAGGAATCCTATGAAGAGCACTTCGATTCGTATTCGATGGACTTGAACACATTCAGAGCTCAAATGAATGTAAAGTTGGCTGAGCTGAATGACAATGAAGATGGTTACACCTATTACATTGGAACAGATGCAAAGAACTACTACCAAGCCTCTGATGCCTCCAAGTTGAAAGGATGTGAGAATGTTATCATCTCTGTAACCTGTACCGATGGCGTATCGTTGGGTGAAGGTACTACTCAATATAAATGTCGCACCTGTGGTGGCTCATTGAATGCCCATACCAAGGGATGTGTAATGCAAACCACTCTTACAGGAAATGATCAACTGGATACTTCTGAATTGGATGAAATGGAAGCGGATGCCAAGAAACACGCTACTCTACTCCAGTCTCAGATAGATGCTTTGGAGAAAGAAAATGCCTCTATCATAAAGCAGATAGCATCTTCGTCCATAGAACAAGCTGCTACATTAAGACAGAAATATAATGCCAATAAAGCAAAGATTAAAGAGCTTCAAGCTGAATTGGATATCTGGAATAAGAAGCTTGAAGAAATCGCTCAGGCTAAAGCTGAAGCGAATCAAGATAATGCCGTTCAGACTGACGACTATTACAGAATCCCAGCAATCATGCAGGATTGTAAGAATGCCTATAACCTGACTTGGCAAGAGGATGGTTGGTGGGAAGGTTATACCTACTACAGAAAAGCAACAATGCCAAACATAAAAGGTATTGTAACTTTTTCAGCGACAGTTTCAATCGCCCGAAAACCAAAGTATTTCTTAGGTATCAAGATTCATCGAGCTATCATTCAGATTTCGTGGCAACTGACCTCTGAATATACAGATACCGAGGTGGTCGATATCCTTGAATTGAATCCTGATGATGATGAACGAAAGAAAGTGCAGCTAGTCAACAACCGAGTTTCTGAAATAGCTCGTCAATACCCGAACTGTAAAGTAAGTACAGAGTACATCAAATCAGAACCTGCTGATACCGATAACACCGAAGATACCTATCATTTGCTATGGTCTTCTGACCGTTTGGAAGTAGCACGTGAGATAGATAGCCGATTAACTCAAATCTATGCTGACTTGGTGAGCCTCGAAAAGATGATGTACTATCGCTTGAATTTTACCGATGTGTGGAATCGTATAGGTCCAAGAATCAATGATGAACAAGGAAGGCATCAAACGATTTTGGAGGAAAGTCTCGAAATGTGGATGAATAATGCCACAGAAGCTGCAAAATCAGGTAACAGTAATAGGTCCAAACAAGAAGGAAGGAAGCCTGTCGGTCAAATGACAGAACCAGATCCATCACCGACAATCAAATCAGAGGAGGAACCAGAACATGAATAGACTATTCGGATTAGTATTAACTGTACTTCTATCCCTACCATCCTTTGTCTGGGCACAAAGTGATCCTGCTGCATTGGAAGCATATATCAATGACCATAAGCAGGTAAGAAGCCTATTGTTGGCACGTTCTACTTTGGAAATGAATAATCAACTATTACACGACTATAGTAAAACGGCTGCCGTAGAATACAAAGATTTGAATGTAGAACTGGACAAATATACCAGAGCGTTCGATGTGATTGATGTACTCTATCAATCTCTTCGTACCTCGATGAATATGTATGATACCTACAACAATGTCTCTGATAGAATCAGTGACTACAAAAACTTGTTGGATGATTACAATGAGGAAATCATAAAGAGAGGGAAAATCAGAATGATAGATACGCTGATTATCAGTGTAAACAAGAGAATGTTGGAGCGAGTATATGGAGAAGGGAAACAGCTCTACAAATCTGTTTCTGATTTGGTTTCGTATGCAACAGGTGCAGCAGCCTGTTCTACCAATGATCTCATGTTGACTATGGCATCCATCAACATGTCGCTTGACAACATTGAGCTCACTTTGAATAGAGCCTACTTCGAGACATGGAAATTTATCCACCTCCGCATGGGGTACTGGAAAGAAGCTACCAATATAAACAGGTCAAAACTTGAGATTACCAATGATGCTTTGGATCGTTGGAAAAGATCAAGTCACGACGCATTGATAAAGAAAAAATGAAGAAACTATATGTACTTATCGGACTTAGCTGTATTGCTCTGACTTCTCAGGCTCAGAGCGTAAGTTACAGCCATGATGCATCAAAGATGAACCAGGTTACAGTAATGGAGATCGGTTCTGGCACATTGACACCAGATTATTACTATTGGCTCCTTCATAATAGCTATAAGAAAACGGCCAATGAAAAGAATAAACTGGGATATAGAACGCTCTCTGGTTTGAATGCTTACAACCAAGTAGAGATGGCAGAATCTCTTGACTCAGCAATGGTAAAACGAGCCAAGGTGGAAGCATTGAATATAGCCGACCGTCAAGGAGGGGCATTAGACATCGCTTGGAAAGTAGAAGGAGAAAAACTCACCAACAAGCTGGAGGATTACAAAAAGAATATTGATCGCATTTTGGGTGCAGGTGGTTCTCCTGATAATCAGGAACGATGGAAAGACTATTATAATATGTATAAGTGCGCCATCAAAGCCACACAGGATGCTTATATGCCCAATGCACAGCGTAAAAAAGAGTACCTTCGTATCTATGCAGATATATGCAGGCAAAATGAAACATTGGTAAAGTACATCGTCAGACTGTACAATGCCAACCAAACTAGCGAACTACTATCTGGAACATATAATAAGCCCAATAGAGTTGCAGCCATTGCCGCTTCCGCTTTGAACCGCTGGAGAGAAGCCGGTTGGAATACAAGCGTAAATGGCAACAAAGAGTAAAGAAGGGAAAAATATTAATCACAAAATAACTATACAGACATGAAAGAAACAAATCAGTTTCAGATTTTCAATCACCCACAGTTCGGTGAAATGACCACTATTCAGTGCAATGATGGTAAGGTATTATTCAAGGCCAACGACGTGGCAAAAGCGTTAGGCTATTCAGATTACGTAAAAGCTGTTAGAACACATTGTAAGGGGGGAGCCATTTTGTCCACCCCCTCTGAAAATCAGTGCGGTACGGTAGTTTTACAGCCAACGAAGTATATTCCAGAAAGTGACATCTACCGATTAGTGATGCGTAGCAAGCTACCTGCAGCCGAGAAATTTCAAGATTGGGTTGTCGAGGAAGTTCTGCCATCAATTCGAAAGAATGGTGCCTATTTGACTGAGAGAACAATCGAACGTGCATTGAATGAACCAGACTTTCTGATTGAGTTGGCAACCAACCTCAAAAAGGAAAAACAAGCCCGTGAGTTTGCCGAGGAACGTAACGAAGTGCAGAAGGACATCATCGAGGGGCAAGAAAAAGCAATCCGAGTGTTGGAAATTCGTCAATCATTCGTTGATTACATCATGTCCACTCCATCTTGTGTATGCATCACTCAGATTGCAAAGGAATATGGCTTGTCAGCTGTAAAGCTCAACAAGTTCCTACATGAGAAAAAGATTCAGTATTGCGTGAATGGCCAGTGGCTACTCTATGCTGACTACCAAGACAAGGGTTACATGAAAAGCATTCATGTAAGACTGGACAATAATACCTCACGTGTGCACTCTCAGTGGACACAGAAAGGTCGTCTCTTCCTCTATGAATACCTAAAGAAGTACGGCATCATTCCTTTGATGGAACAGAGAAACAGGGTATGTGAATTTGATTTCGAGAACTACTAGAAGTAAAAGTTATGGATGAGCAAAAACTACAAGTAGTAAACCATTCTCTTTTTGGTGAAATTCAAGTTTCCCAAGGAGAGAATGGAAACACTCTCTACAGGGCTGCAACAGTTGCAGAACGTATTGGCATTTCTGATTATAAATCTTATGTGGGAAAAACTATCAAATCCTATTCCATTAAAATACCGAAAGTAAATGGATTGGGTTATATCACGAAGATGCCTATCAAATTTGTAGATGAAGATGGTATTCGTTCTATGCTTCTGATTATATGCGAACAGAAGATCCATCGTGCGATGAAGGACTATAAGACACAATTGACTAAACTTTAAAACAAATGTATGGCTGACAATATCCTAAGCAATTTCGGTATCAATATCCTTGAAGAAGAGATAGATGATGTCATTTTTCAAACGAATGAATTCCTCTGCGATGCCACTTTTACAGGTCAACACGGCCCTTTCTGGTGGATTCTCCAGATGTGTATGGCATTAGCTGCGCTCTTCTCCTTGGTAGTTGCAGCTCAGTTAACTTACAAGATGATGGTCAAGCATGAGCCATTGGATGTGATGAAAATGCTCAAACCTTTGGCCGTAGCCGTCATCATGTGTTGGTGGTATCCTCCTGCTGATACAGGCATTACCAATAGTAATAGTAGTTGGTGCTTCTTGGACTTCTTATCCTATATTCCCAACTGTATCGGTAGTTATACGCATGATCTCTACGAAGCAGAAGCCACTCAGATCAGTGATAAGTTCACCGAAGTCCAGGAGTTGATTCATACACGAGATACCATCTATAATGGGCTACAAGCAAAAGCTGATGTAGCCCACAAAGGTAGTCAAGATCCTAATTTGACAGAAGCCACGATGGAACAAGTTGGAGTACCTCATGTAACAAAGATGGAGGAAGAATCTAGTGAAATGTGGTTTACCTCATTAACCTCTGGTGCCATCATCTGTCTTGATAAAATAGTGATGACTTTAGCCTTGATTGTATATCGTATAGGCTGGTGGGCTACGATTTACGTACAACAGATACTCCTTGGAATGCTGACGATATTCGGACCAATTCAATGGGCTTTCAGTCTTCTACCCAAATGGGAAGGTGCATGGGCAAAGTGGATAACACGTTATCTGACTGTACATTTCTATGGCGCAATGCTCTACTTCGTAGGCTTCTATGTGCTATTGCTATTTGATATTGTTCTGAGTATTCAAGTCGAGAACCTTACAGCAATTACAGAATCCACTACAACTATGGTCGGATACCTTAAGAATTCATTCTTCTCGGCAGGTTATCTAATGGCTGCAAGTATAGTCGCATTGAAATGCCTGAACCTTGTACCGGACTTGGCTTCTTGGATGATTCCTGAAGGTGATACAGCATTCTCTACCCGTAACTTTGGTGAAGGTGTAGCTCAACAGGCAAAAACAACAGCTACTGGTGCAATCGGTAGCTTCATGAAATAACTCTTTTAAACGTAAAAGCAATGGTAATAAAAAACCTTGAAAATAAGATTAGACTTGTCACAATCATCTGTGGCTTCTTTTTGTTGGGCTGTATCATCATCAGCGTATCGTCTATCTGGACTGCCAAAACCATGGTGAATGATGCCCAACAAAAGATATATGTTTTGGATAGCAATGTGCCTATCCTGGTACAAAGAACAACGATGGAAGAAACGCTCGACGTGGAAGCTAGAAGCCATATTGAAATGTTCCACCATTTCTTCTTCACACTTGCACCAGATGACAAGTATATCAAATATACGATGAATAAAGCCATGTATCTCGTAGATGAAACAGGATTGGCTCAGTATAATACCCTAAAAGAAAAAGGATTTTACAACAACATCATGGGTACAAGTGCGGTATTCAGCATCTTCTGTGACAGTATTAAACTGGATGAGAAGGAAATGGAATTCACCTACTATGGTCGCCAACGTATCGAACGTAGAACAAACATTCTGACCCGTGAGCTGGTAACAGCAGGTAAGTTGAAACGTGTGCCAAGAACGGACAACAACCCTCATGGTCTCTTGATTGTGAACTGGAGAACGCTTCTCAATAAGGATATCGAACAGAAAACCAAAGCAAACTACTAATCTATGGGCTGGAAGAAATTGATATTCGGGGAAAAGATGCCTGACAAGGATGACCCTAAGTACAAAGACCGTTATGAAAAAGAGGTAGAAACCGGTAAGAAGTTTGCACGAATAACGAGAATCGACAAGGCGGCTGCCTCACTACAACGCTTTGCCAATGAACACAGAAACCTGTTTCTCGCCATCGTATTTGGCATAGTCATCTGCTGTTTCACTTTCAATATCTATCGTATCGCAATGGTTTGTAATGCTTCGAGCATGCAAGAACAAACCACAGCCACCCAAAGACAGGAAAAAGCCTTGGATAAGCTGCATGGTAAAGACCGTAAGATAAAGGAGTTGGAAATGAAATACGAGAAGCTTTTGAAAGAAAAGGCAGAACGAGAGAAAGTAACAAGTACAAACAACAAATCAAACACAAGTAACAATGAATCTCAAAAACATTAACTGGAAACAGCCGAAGTATGTGCTTCCCGCCATCCTCTATCCGCTGTTGATGGGTTGTGGCTACTTTATCATAGACATCTTTGATACGAAATTAGCCGAAGCACCAACCAACATGCAGACGACCGAATATCTGAACCCGAATTTACCCAAGGCACAGATTACGAATGATGGCATCGGTGGCAAGTATGACAACATGCAGAAATCCTTTGGTAGAATCCAGGACTTCTCAGCCGTTGGGAATATAGAAAGAGATGATAACGAAAAGCAGACCGAAGAATATGACTCTAAATACACACAAGAAGACATCGCATTCCTGGACGCAGACGCAGCCCAAAGGACTGAGGAAATGGAAAACGCCAGCCTCATGCAAGAAAGATTGCGTCAAAGTGCCGAAAAAGGTAAAGGCCTGATGAATGACAGTTCAAGTATAAGCCTGAGTGAAGCTGATAGATTGGCCCGAAGTAAACAACGAGAACAGGAAGTGATGGATGAGCTGAATAAGGCATTGGCAGAAGCGCGACTGAAAGGACGAAAAGGTCTGAATGAAGTTCCGGCAGAAACCAAAGACACCATTGCTACTGGCACTCAATTGAAAGGGAAAATAGAAATCACTCAGAAAGGTGTATCAGAATTGGATGATGATTCTAAATCACAAGCTGTAGTCAAGAAGGTGAAAACGACATCTGACTATTTCAATACGCTAGCCGAGAATGAAAAAGAACCTCATTTGATAAAAGCCATCATCGATGAGAATATCAAGGCGGTGGATGGATCCAGAGTTCGACTTCGCCTATTGGACGATGTGGAAATCAACGAAACCATCGTGAAGAAAGGATCCTATATCTATGCAATCATGAGTGGCTTTGGCAGTCAGCGAGTAAAAGGAAATATCAACAGCCTGATGGTTGGTGATGAATTGGTAAAGGTAAGCCTATCTGTATATGATACCGATGGTTTGGAAGGTTTATATGTCCCAAGCAGTTCTTTTAGAGAAACCAGTAAGGATGTTGCTTCCAGTGCCATGAACGGCAATATGTCCATGAACAACGGCAATCAAGGCAGTAGTTTTACCCAATGGGGAATGCAAGCAGTACAGAATGCCTATACCCGAACCAGTAATGCTATTAGCAAAGCCATCAAGAAAAACAGTGTCAAACTCAAATACGGCTCGTTTGTGTATCTCGTGAATGGTCGTGAGAAAAAAGATAAGTAACAATCAGAAAATCAAGAAAAATGAACATACGAAAGATGTTTACCGCTATTGCGGTATTTGCAGCCTCTATCAATGGAGTCTTTGCACAGCAGACCTACGAAGAGATGGAACGTCTCACGGTCAATGAACAAGTAACTACAGTTATCACAGCTACCGAACCTATCCGTTTCGTGGATATTTCTACGGACAAGATTGCAGGAGATCAACCTATCAATAACACCATCCGATTGAAGCCCAAGGAAGGAGCACATGAAGATGGAGAAGTATTGGCTATTGTCACTATTGTTACCGAACGCTATCGTACTCAGTACGCCTTGCTTTACACAACTCGTTTGCAGGAAGCAGTTACAGACAAAGTCGTTCAACGCATGGAACAAACGGCTTACCATAACCCAGCTGTCAGTCTTTCAACCGAGGATATGTATCGTATAGCCCGTAATATTTGGTCATCACCGGCTAAGTGGCGTGATGTAAAGACGAAGAAGCATCGCATGGAAATGCGACTGAACAACATCTATGCTGTAGGTGATTATTTCTTCATTGATTATAGCGTAGAGAACAAAACCAACATACGCTTTGACATTGATGAGATGCGATTGAAACTCGCAGATAAGAAAATATCGAAAGCAACGAACAATCAGGTCATCGAGCTTACTCCAGAAATGCAATTAGAACAGACCCAATCGTTCAAGTATGGCTATAGAAATATTCTCGTAGTGAAGAAACTCACCTTCCCGAACGATAAGATTCTGACCATTGAAATGAGTGAAAAGCAGATATCAGGTCGTACTATCAGTCTGAACATTGACTATGAAGATGTGTTGTGTGCCGATAGTTTCAACAAAGTATTATTGGAGGAAGAGTAATGAAGAAGTATCTATTAGCCTTGGTTGCAGTCATCAGTATGGCGACAACCACCTTTGCACAAAATAATAACCATGTATCATTAGGCGTTGGACTTCTCTATGAAAACAGTGCTGACCTGACTTTGAGTTACGAGCATGAAACTAAGTATCACAATGCTTGGGAATACTTTGCCAACGGGTGTATCAAATGGAAAGAATGTGAATCATGCGGTCATATTTGCCCTGAATCCTTTTGGAGGAACTACCGCACCTGGGGTTTGGGCATAGCCTACAAGCCCTGTGTGACCCGAACAAGAAATAGTCATGGCAATCTGCGTATCGGAGCTTCGGCTGGATCAGATACAGATGATTTCTTAGGTGGAATCCATGTCGGTTATGAGCAAAACTATTCACTGAAAGGTGGATGGAAACTCTACTGGCAGGTAAAGAGCGATTGTCTGATTAAGGGTCAGGACTTGTTTCGTACCGGAATTGTCATCGGTGTAAAACTCCCATGTGGTAACTAAATCTAAAAGAAATGAAGAATCAAATTAAAAACATAGCAACTTGTTGGATGGCAGCAATAAGTATTCTGCTCAGTTCCTGTGATGCCCACAAGGATTTCCCCGATACAGCCATGAAAGTCGGACATATTCTGTGTACCGATGGAAATGTGCACTCCATTGAAGAAGTGAAAGCCAAGAAGAAAGAACCCATTGCTGTGGTATTCTATATCAATCAGTCGGAAGATGTTGAAGGAAATGGCTATGCCGTTTACCTGAAAGATGTAAGTCCAACGTCTTTTGCTGATAGTTTAGGAATTATTCAAGGTACTTCTACCAGTGTGACAGCATTAGATGGCAATGCCAATACCTACAGCATCTATAGTACCAAAGATACCTCCTCACCGTTGGCAGAAGAAGTCTTTCAGCTATGGCGATATGGACAAAGTGCCTATATCCCTTCCGTTGCACAGATGAGATTACTATACTCAATGAAGACTGTCATCAATCCCTACATCATTGCTTGCGGAGGAACACCATTACCCGACGAAGCCAATGAATGTTGGTATTGGACATCCACCGAAGTTAAGGGACAAGCCAGCGTCAAAGCATGGCTCTATTCTCTTGAAAGCGGTGGAATGTTGGAAACACCTAAGATTCAAGCACACAAAGCAAGACCTATTGTAACACTAAACAACTAACTAAAAATGAGAAAGAAAAATATGATGATTTTTATCCTGTTTCTATTGTTGGCAGCCTATATCACCGCTGTTATTTGTTATCCACATGAAACGGTCATCTTTACCGTTATTGCAACCATGATATTCTCGACCATCTTCTTAGTGGGTGGCATTATCAACTGCTGTGATAAGCCCTGCAAGTCGAATATCCACTTCAATAAAAAGGTAGAAGTAGATGAAAATAAATACTATGTCATGTCAGCAGAATACAAGACTGCGATGGATAGCTTACTCGATTATAATCAAAAGCTGATTGATTGTAATCTGAAACTAAAGGATCAGCTTGATACAATTTATAGTTGTAATACTGAATATAAAAATATGGTAGCTAAGATGAGTGAACGACAAGAGAAACAAATTGAAGAACAACAAGCAAGAGAGAAGGCGTACCTTCGTCAAATCGAAGAGTTGAAGACTGTGAACGCTGAGTTGCGTGAACTCTTGAAGGAGAAAGAACAACAGGATACCATTCTTCCACCAGTGTTGGTTTCAGAGAATGAAATATCAGTGGATAATGATTCTACAGAAACTGTTATTACTGACAATGACTCAATGGATGGTTGGATTGAATACGGATTACTGGGAAGCAATCTTTATCAGACAGGGTTATCTCTCAAAACCGTAGAAATATTGCAGAATGTAGGCATTGTAAAGGTCGGCGAACTTATTAGCCACACAAAGATGCAGATTGCCAGCATCAATGGCATCGGCGAACAGAAACTGAAAAAAATTGGAGACTTCTTAGCTGATACTAATCTAAATTATGGCACTGAGGTTAGGGAGCGCAATGGTAAATGGTACATCAAAGCAGTAACAGAGTAATAGAAACATAACACGATTATTATGGCAATGGAAGAAAGCAAAGAGTTACAGACCGCCTATAAGATATTCAGATCGCTCATCTACGTATCACTCGTACTTGAGTTCTTTATGTATGCTATCGACCCTGCGGTTCTTGACCAATGGAACGGCATAATAATAGATATTCATGACCGAATGAAAAGATGGCTCATCTACAACGACAACAATCTGGTGTATAGTAAGGTGGCAACTTTTCTGTTGGTCTGCATTACCTGTATTGGTACTCGAAACAAAAAACATTTGGAGTTCAATGCTCGCAATCAAGTATTATATCCCTTGGTATCAGGCGTTCTTCTGATTGCCGGTTCTGTTATTCTTTATAATATGGGACATGGCGAAGGTGATGGACTGATGGCTAGTCGTCTATACGGCATCCGTCTGAACGTCATCTTCTACATGATACTCACCATTATCGGTACGATACTGGTTCATGTAGCCCTAGATAATATCAGCAAATTCTTGAAAGAGGGTTTGCTGAAAGACCGCTTCAACTTAGAGAATGAGAGCTTTGAGCAATGCGATAAGCTCATTGAGAACAAATACTCGGTAAATATCCCTATGCGCTATTACTATAAAGGTAAGTTTCGCAAAGGTTGGGCGAACATCACCAATCCTTTCCGAGGTTGTTGGGTAGTTGGTACTCCTGGTTCAGGTAAGACATTTTCCATCATTGAACCATACATCCGTCAGCATTCAGCAAAGGGATTTTCGATGGTAGTTTATGATTATAAATTCCCTACTTTAGCACAGAAGCTATATTATCATTACAAAATCAATCAGAAACAAGGCAATACACCCAAGGGCTGTAAATTCAATATCATCAACTTTGTAGATGTAGAATATAGCCGACGAGTGAATCCTATTCAGAAGAAATACATTCAGAATTTGGCAGCAGCCAGTGAAACCGCTGAAACCCTACTTGAATCCCTACAAAAGGGAAAGAAAGAAGGTGGTGGCGGTAGTGACCAGTTCTTTCAAACATCAGCTGTCAACTTCTTGGCAGCTTGTATCTACTATTTTGTGAACTATGAACGAGAGCCATACGACAAGGATGGCAAAAAACTCTATGCAGAGAAAGCTCAAGATAAGGATACCAAGTTTTGGCGACCTACAGGTGTTGTACGTGACAAAAAAGACGGAGAAATTGTTGAGCCAGTTTATTGGTTAGGAAAATATTCCGATATGCCCCATATTTTATCGTTCTTAAATGAAAGCTATCAGACTATCTTCGAGGTACTTGAAACCGATAATGAAGTAGCTCCATTACTTGGCCCATTTCAGACTGCGTTGAAGAATAAAGCCATGGAACAATTAGAGGGTATGATTGGTACATTGCGTGTATATACCAGTCGATTAGCAACAAAAGAATCGTATTGGGTGTTTCATAAAGACGGTGATGATTTTGACTTGAAAGTAAGTGATCCTAAGAGTCCAAGTTATTTGCTGATTGCAAATGATCCAGAAATGGAAAGCATTATCGGTGCCTTGAATGCTTTGATTTTGAACCGTCTCGTTACTCGTGTTAATACCGGTCAAGGCAAGAATATTCCAGTGAGCATCATCGTGGATGAGCTGCCCACTCTTTATTTCCACAAGATAGACCGATTGATTGGTACTGCCCGAAGCAACAAAGTATCTGTAGCGTTAGGTTTTCAGGAACTTCCTCAGTTGGAAGCCGACTATGGTAAGGTTGGTATGCAGAAGATTATCACTACAGTTGGTAATGTAGTATCAGGTTCTGCTCGAAGCAAAGAAACCTTGGAATGGCTTTCAAATGATATCTTTGGTAAAGTTGTCCAACTCAAGAAAGGTGTTACCATCGATAGAGATAAGACTAGTATCAACTTGAATGAGAACCTCGATAACTTGGTGCCTGCTTCAAAAATCAGTGATATGGTTACCGGTTGGATTTGCGGACAGACAGCTCGTGATTTTGTGAAGACGAAAACAGGCATGAGAGACAACATGAACATCCAAGAAGCTGAAGAGTTTAAGACAAGCAAGTTCTTCTGCAAGACAGACTTCGATATGGAAGAAATCAAAAAAGAGGAAGATGATTACGGCAATTACCCATTGCCCAAATTCTATGTATTCAAGTCCAAAGAAGAGAAGGAACGCATACTTTACAAGAATTTTTTAACCGTAGGACAAGAGGTTAAGGACATGATAGCAGATGTCCAGCGCAAGAAAAAAGGAGTTTGAAAATTTTTACAACCTTTATAGCAACATGCTCACCCGCTTCCCATAAGAACAGCGCGCTCAGGGTGATGAGAGCGTTTTTTATTCCATATTAACCATTACTATTATCGGCTTGGCAACTTATAATTGAAACTCTTTCAAATATTCAAAAATATTCAAATTTAACTCCTATATATCAGTATATAATAATCACTTTTGAACTTACTCATAGATGAATGATTATGTGCAATATTATGCCGAACCTGGTAGCTCACGCTTAGTCAGGATAGTTCCAACTTTTGTTTTATTCTCAAATCCTGCTTACTTGATTTTCTTATTGGACTTATCAAGCAATTGCATGGTCAGCAGTTTGGTTAAATATAAATATACACATGATAATATCAATGGATCCCAAACCCTATCTTAATTATCATGTGAATATTTGCAGTTGAATCTCCCTTGGATAGGAAAGACCGAGGCTCATCCTCGATTTATCGAGGCATATTTTATGATTATTTCTCTTTGTTCTCTATTCGTATCGTATTTCTAATTTCAATATCATTATGTGCGTAGCCTCTGATTCCTAGCAAATGCTTACATTCGTTGTATATTAGTCCTCTCTTTTTGGGGTCTTTTATAGTAACTATCAAAACGATTTTCTGTGATATATCAATTCCGTCCAGTTCCCTTGAGGCTTCAGAAGCCTGCCTGTATAGTCCTTCCAGTTTCAATGCCCACTTTTTGCCTTGTTGTAAAATTTTATTTTTATTCGTAGGTGTCATATCACTTAGAGATACATGATATTTTTTAACTGGTTGGTACTTATTACCTTTCTCAATTAATATCCGCTCATTTGCCTTTTCATTCTTAAAAGCAGCCCTTTTGTAATACGTGTCGTTTAGCACATTAACTGAATCCTTAGACATCCGCGCTTCGTTTCTCATCATCGGAGATTGTGAAAGATCGACATGGTCAACTTGGGTAAAAGTCTCTAAAAGTACATTTACTTGACTTTGACAGTATTCACATCCCTGACTAGCTATCAATACAGGATCGACAGCTAACGTAACAGTAATTTCACCATAATAATAGCCTTCATCATCCACCATGCTTTCAGGGAAAGGGAAATCTAAAGATTGTACATCCATACCTTTATCCATTGTATGGCAAAAGATCATCGTGCTTTCATCAGGATCGTCCAATAATATATTGTCAAGGGTAACTGGAATACCAAAGCCCATCTCATGCTTAAAATCTTCAGTCGTTTTACTGATATTCGCCGGATAGGTGGCATTGTGTACCAAAACAGCACGAATCAATAGAGGATTGAATAAGCCACCTAATCGATATTGGACGTTAGCCGCCAACGATGCGATACGTGGAGTAGAAAAGCTGGTTCCACTCCACATACAAAACTGCCTACCGAATACAGAAAAAGCAGAAATGTGAGTATCCCAATTTCCGCCATAATGAACAAGATCAGGCTTTGTATTATTCTCCACACCTGGACCAATACGAGAAAATGGACTTCTATCATTCACTTCAGCATCTCTTTCTGTATTCTTTTCATGAGCTATAGAACCTACAACGAGGCTCATCATGGAATCAGCTCCTTTGTTCAGCCTAAAAGATTTACTTGTATCAGAAGGATCATTGATATTCCCGGCAGACTTACAAATCAATATATTATATTGCTTTTGGAGACTATCTAAAGCTATAGCCAAATGTGAGAATCTATCATCTTCAATTTGCGAATTTATCCCTTGTGACAAATTCCAGACCTTTATTTCTGGATGATTTCCTACCGCTCTCTGTATATTCATGACAAGCTCATTCTCATAAATCTGTGGTTGTCCGTTAATGATACAACTGAGTATTTTACAAGGTACGCACTTTGTCAAATCTCTTTTTTCCAAGAAATCTCCATAGTTGATGATACTAGCCACTGCTGTCCCGTGTTGTTTGTCTATATCTTCAGGTAAAAGATCAGCCACATTGTCCTCGCCCAGCATCCAAGGACTCATGTATTCTATATCGGCTACACCTGAATCCAACAAACCTACCGTGGGGTAATCCTGCCCATCTTGTGGTATCATCATCTCTATTTCACTATCTTCCGGTTCTGGTGCTGACTGAAACTCTATTGTCGGCATTCTTCTGACAGACAATATGCCATCCATTGTCGCTAATTCATTTGCATCACTTTTTGAGAGGTTTTCCAATTTGAACAATCGAAGTTCGCTGGCATAGTTCAATTCTTCTACTTTGACTTTGTTTTTGCTACAGAAGTTTAATAACAACCTCTTAGAACGTAGATTCATCTCCGAATTCAAATAATCAACCAACTGAACTTTCAATATTTCATTAGGCTCGATATTTTCGTCTATCATAGGTGTATATCTGCTGATGTCAGCAACAGCGGCCAATCCTTTTTTTAAGTTTTTGCTGCGATTCAAATTTTCCGGATTGAATTTCTCATCAATCGCTTTCAAATCCGACTTTGAATCTATCTTTACGAGTAATTTTCCAACAGCGGTCGTACCCAACACATTACGTTTTTTATTCACGTCCACCATGGAGTGTATAGCAAACCGATGCGATTTTGCAGTGGCTTCCTTGTTTATATCAACGATTGTCAATACAGGTAATGCTGTAGCATCCCGTTCCTCAAAGGTACGCTCCAAATCAGCAATGTGGGTCTTGACTCTAAGAATATTGGCTTTTATATTTTCCTCGTTAACCCATTTGGGCAACTTGGAGCCTCCGCCACCTTCCGGCAGAAACTGGTCTCGTTCCCCACGGAACTGTACTTGCTGTACAGGTAATGTTTTTGACATATCTTAATTATTTATTGTCCAATAAGGCATTACGTACTTGGCGTAAGCTGATATTTAACATCTTTGAAATTGTACTCTGTGTAACACCATAAGTATTGAGATACACGATAAACTTCTCCACAGGTTTGTCTTTTCCTCCAAACTCGTAAATAGAAGCTAATACCTGCTCATAGCTGATAACCTTATCACCACAAATAATACTTTTTACTTTCAGTTTCATCATTATCGTAGAAATATCCGAAGGGGATAGATTCGCCATAAGTTCTGACACAATTTTCATTCGGTTGTCATCTTCAAGAAAAGTGCATTTGAATCCCTTCAGCAGATTCTGTAAAATCAATCTTCTGCCACTATCATCAGGAAGTCCGACTTCAAGTTTTGTAAAGAATCGCCTCCAGACTGCCTTGTCTAGTAAATCAGGATGATTGGTGGCTGCAATCAGTACTGTGGATGTCGGCATTGCATCAATATTTTGCAGCAAACTGTTGATTACGCGTTTTAGTTCCCCAAGTTCATGACTGTCATCGCGGGCTTTAGCTATTGCATCAAATTCGTCAAGCAAAAGAATGCAAGGCATACTGCTAACATAGGAGAATATTCTACTAATATTCTTCGCAGTACTTCCTAGAAGAGAAGACACTATCGCATCCAACTTAGCCACTACTAAAGGAAGCCCCGTTCTTTCACTGATATAATGTGCAATAGAAGTCTTTCCACATCCAGGTGCCCCATAGAGAAGCAGCGACTTATTGATATTCAAGCCCGCCAATTCTAATTCAGCATTGTTTTCTACGAGTTTAATAAATTCTTCCACCTGTTGCTGAACCAAATTAGACAATACAATATCAGTTCGGGTTGTATTTTCAGGAATAACTTCCACTATCTGCAATTTACTGTCTATATCTAACGGAACCATACGAATAGCATCAGCTGTTGCAGCATTCTTATGTGTGGATGCTTCTATCTGCTCAACTATACAGTTGGACAGCTGCATATCTCCATCCGCTTTTAGTCTTTCGGCCAAACGCATGGCATAATTGATAATTTTTCGTTTATCATTTGCCAATCCACCTTCTATTATTCTGAGTATATCCGTTGACATCTTTCTGTTTGTTTATTATTCGACAACAAAGGTAACGCTTTCTTTATTATCACAATCAAATAATATCAGATTTAACAATATAATTAACACATATCGTAATATTAATTCCATTATACGTAATATTATATAGTTATTCCGTAATATTTAGTAAAGGAATGATTATGACTTTTCAATTCATAAAAAATGGGAAGAGCTGCAAGGAACAAAGTAATCATCTTCTTATCTTGCTGATATTTTTCTGATACTCGCTATCTAAATTGTACGAACATATTCCTACAGTATGTTTAGATTGACGGCTTTTCCTTTGTACTTGCCCCCAAATGCAGATATTCCCATATGGGGCGGTCTGTATTGCCTATATAGGCAACCGGCTCTCCAGACATGATCTGACCGCCTTTTCTGGCGAACACTTTGGAGAGATGGAAATAGCTCACAGTATAGTTTATGTGGGCTATTGTCATATAGATGCCCGACCATTTGTTTTCTCCTATCTCGAAGATGACTCCTACCATCATCGGATCGGCTGAAACCAAGAATATTCAGAGTAGTAGTAGTGATTTAGTAGATTATATTTTATTATCTCGCTGAAAATGAGTATATTTGAATATAAAGTCAATGTAAATATTATGGATGGATTAATACTTATCATACTTGGAATCTACATCTTTTCAAAGATGCTTGGTGGTGGCGATAAAAAGAAAAAGAGACGCAGAAGAAAATCTACATTTTGGGGTGATACTTCTACGTACTCTGATTATGACGCATGGAATAGATCGCATGGGTCGGACAATAAATTGTTCTGATTGCACTACACCACAATCGACTTCAGTTGCGCCAAACATTCAGCTTGAGTCTCCTTTACGTAATCCAGCAAAATAGAAGGATTGACGTACTTACCTTTGTATTTGCAGGTCAGATGAAGATGTTCTCCGGTACTACGCCCTGTAGAACCTGATATTCCAACCACATCACCAGCATTCACACTGTTACCTTTCCGAACCATTATTTTGGAGAGATGGCAATAAGAGACTGTGTAATTACCATATTCCAGCACCACATAATTCCCCGAACGCTTATCTCTACCTACTTTCTTAACTCGTCCAGCAAGCATACTATATACTTCATCACCTTTCGCATGTAAGTCTAAGCCATTGTGTTTGGTTGACTTACCTGTAAAAGGGTCATTCCTCATCCCAAAATTTGAATTCACCTTTATCTGTTTAAGTGGATAAGAAACACTGATGTACTGAGCTATCAACTGCTCTCGAACTTCATCTTTGTCAGACACAGCATTACAAACTTCCCTCTCTTTAGAGGGTTCAACAATAGCAGTAGCCAATTTACCACCAGGTACTTCGGCTACTGTTTCAATTTTATAGAGGTTTGAGCCATTGCTCACCGTATGGAACTGAGCCTTGCAAAGTGAACACTGTAAGGCCAGTATAAAAAAGGATACTTTCGCTTTCATACCTGTAAAGGTACACTCTCGTTGCAACACCATTCCAAAAGTTATATCAATATCAATCAGAATCAGCCACATTTAAACAACCATTAAGTTATCAAAGTCCGTTTTCATACTCAAAACATTATTATCAGCAGTAATATATCCTCCATCTTCTTTGAATAACAATACTTTGCTAATGTAACCACTAAAAGTACATACACAAACGCCAGCTTTGAGTATGATTATAAAGTATAAAAATAGTGTTTCGATTAATTATTCTGAAAACTAAGACTGTTCTGTCTCACTAAATCGTTCACAACACTTTACCACTCTAATTTTGTGTCCAGATTATAACGCAAACACAAAAATATATGAGTGAAACAACATTTTCAGAACAGGAGATGCCTTATGAGATTCTCCAACAATTTGGTTTAACCGAAGAAATGATTACCGACCTACCCGAACATGCCTTGAAAGGAATCTTTGCAGGCAGACGTACACCGGTATTGCCAATAAAAGTAACCAACGAACAAGGTGAAGTCATCACTTGTCGTACACGCTTCTGTCTGATGAGAAACGAGGAGGATAAGGTGGATGTCATCTTTATTCCTCAGTTAATCGAGACCGACTTAACTCAGTATTCAGAAGACAAACAGAAACTTTTGGAAGCTGGTCATGCCATTATAGAACCTATGACCACCTCAGAAGGTCGTGAAGTGATGGCCTTTCATCAAATAGATTTTGAAACAGGACAGGTTCTATCTGTTCCTACCCCAGTCATTGGACGAAACCTGCAGCTCATCTGCGATCATTTCCATTTGAGTAATGCAGAACTCTCATGTCTTAGCAATGGAAAGCCACTCACAGTAAGCATTTACGATGAACCAGTAACAATGGGAATCGACTTGGATGACCTTACAGGTATCCGTGTTTCCAAGGGAGACGAACAGCAATGGCGTTCACAACCCAAGAAGGAATGGGAGAAATACAACTTCGGTATCTATGGATGCTGGACTATGGACGAGAATGGCAATCTGGACTATACTCCAGAGGAAGAATATACCGATGAGATGTGGAACGAGCTCAACAAAAAAAGCGAGATACGCAAACAACAAGCAACACACAAAATGTAACAACACATGGCAAAAGAGAAATTCTACACAGAAGAAGAGCTCGTCGAGAAAATGCAAAACGGCGAGTATGGTTGGCTGGATTATGTCAACCACCATTCAAAGGAATGGAAAGAAGATTATAAACACTATTGTGAAAGCCGTGGCAAAGCCATCAACCATGACAGTGCAGCCGAGTTCGTAGAATTCAAGCAAGCACAACTGGAGACAGCAATGGAAGACGGTGATGCCTAATCATTCCCAAAACTATGTCAATTAGAAAAAATACAAACCCTCGCTCATTAGATCTGCAACCAGAACTACAAGACATCTTACTGAGAAATGGTATGCAAGCACATATCCATGCCAGTAGTAATGGCTTTCAGTTGGTAGTTCAGGGACATGATTCCCCTGTACTCAACTATTCTATCAGTGAGAGACAGTTGCAGGCACTGACCGACTGGGGAACTAATTCAGCCAATAAGAAAGCCTATAACACTTTCACAAATCTAGTAGCCAATGACTTTGACATGCCCAAGAACTTTGTTCATGCACGCAATGCCAATGGCCGAGTGGCTATGGGTTTGCATGGCTATCGTATTGGTGTAGGTGAATACGGACGTAACCCAGCGCCATCTTTCCGACAAGGTTGGAGAGCCATGGGAATGCATGGTCCAGTACCGTTCTTGGGATGGACACCTCGACAACAAGACGGTTATCATCTAAGACGCATCAACGGAGGACTTTATTCCCCTGCAGGTGCGCCTATGGTCCCTAACCGTCCCGATGGACGCATGAAGCCCGGCGAACTTCAAAACGGTGGTTATGGCTTCTACTATAAAGGCCAACCGTCACCGGTTAAACAAGATGTTCTACAAGATTTACAAGCAGTTATTCAACCGGTACAAGCTCGTCCAAGAACGACTCAGCCAGCAGAACCCTACAAAGAGGTCATCACTTCACCCGTATATTTTACCAATGAAAAGTGGCAAGAAGTATTGGCTTCTCATAGTCTGATTATCGACCCGACTACCCAAACACTGACTATTCAGTCTGCCAGTTCACCTGCCGACCTGCAATACGACTTAAAGCCCGAAGAACTAAAGATACTTACCAGCAATTCGTTGAAGGAAATACCGCTTGAGCAGAGATTGGGAACGCTCAATGGCATCATAAAAGAAGACTTTGCAGGAAGCATTACGATGGATGTACTCAACAGCAAAGAAAACATCAATATACCATTGACCGATAAAGCGAAGGCCGAAATCGATCAACAGTTGTGTATTGGACAAGAGCAACAACAAGGACAAGTGATAGATGACGGACAGAATCAGTTCATCAATCAAGAACAACAGCAAAACATTCATCCTGAATTAGCCCCTTTACAGGAAGGCAGTGTGCAGATGAATGGAAACGACTTACAGTATATAGATGAAAACAAAGGATGGTATCGTGAAGGCCGGCATGGTCGTGAAGTATCAGTGGATGAAATTCGTGTCGAGCCTATTACCAATAGACCCGCCGAGCAAACCGCAAATAAAGAAAAGGAAGGCCAACAGACCGAGGGGAAATATCGCATGACCGCCATCATCGATGGAAAGGTAGTCAGCCACGAGATAACACAAAAGCAATATGATAAGTTTATGGCTATCGATGACTACCACCGCATGAAACTCTTCTCCAAAGTCTTTCCCGAAGTCGAAATGAAAGGTCGTGGAGATGGTGTTGGTTTGGGAGTAAAAATCGGAGCCGCTTTGCTTGCCGGAGCTACTGTGTTGGGCGAATTAGGAAGAGGATTACATCACCATGGGCCACCTGAAATCTATATGGAACATCATCATGGGCCGGAGCCAAGAGCCTACTTTAAGCCTGGCGTTGATACGCCCATGGATGTGGCAGCTCGTAATTTTGAAGCAGCAGCAAACACTGAAATGATGCATAGAGAACTGCATCATGGCATGTAATAACAAATGTAATAAACAGATATTAAGCAGATACTACTTTAATAGTATTACTACATATAGCGAATACATTTCATAGTATCTGCGTAATTACACCAAAACTAAAATAAAACATGAGAGCAAAAACAGCTTATTGGTTTGAGGTGACAGTGTGCTATCTCAAACAGATGGAAGACGGCACCGAGAAGAAAGCCAATGAAATATATACCACAGATGCCATGAGTTTTGGAGAGGCTGAAAGCAGAGCTTTGAAAGAACTAAAGACACGAGTGTGTGGTGGAATCGAAATCAAGAATATCAATCCTGCACCCTATAAAGAAGTATTCTTTAGCGATGATGAAGATGATGACAAATGGTTCAAAGTAAAACTATCCTTTATCACCTTGGATGAAGAGACAGGTTCTGAGAAACGCACGAATGTAACCTATCTGGTACAGGCTGCCAACTTGGAAGTAGCCCTTAGCAATGTGAATGATGTGATGGACAAAAGCATGGAGGAATTTACCATGGCCAACATTGCTGAAACCAAGGTTATGGAAGTATTCGAACACTAAACACAAAAGCTTATGGCAGAATTAACCTACGACGATTTTAAGAACCGTATCAACATACAGGATTTACTGGTAGATGCAGGCTATCAGCTCAACAGACGTGACGGCTTGCGCTACCCATCGTATGTTCGTATGGATAGCAACGGGAAACGTGTCCGTGGTGATAAGTTTATCGTCACAGGCAATGGGCTATGCTGCTTTCAACCGCCAGAAGTCAAGAACTATAATGTAATCAGCTTCATCAAGGAGCATCCCCATTTGTTCAGTGAGTATACCCCTGGCATGAATGCAGACAGACTGGTCAATTTGGTATGCAATAGACTTCTGAATAATCCGATACCCGAACGTCCATCCATCGTTGCTGATAGAGAACGAGCACAACGAGTCTTCGATATCAACGACTATGACAGGTTGAATTTCCGACTGAACGATTGGGATTCTCAGAAAGCATTCTATCCCTATTTTAAATCCAGAGGTATCAAACTTGATACCCAACGAGATTTTCACAATAATTTCTTCATCGCCATACGAGAAGGAAAGAATGGGAAACAGTATGCCAACCTCTCTTTCCCGATGCAAAAGCCCAGCAATTTAGGCACATACGTCGGTTTGGAAGAACGCAGTCGTGCCAATGCCGAGGGGAAAACGCTCTATAAAGGTATGGCCGCAGGAACCAATGCAACCGAGGGCATGTGGATAGCCAATCTATCGGGTGAACCTTTGGATCAAGCCAAACATGTTTATTGGTTTGAAAGTGCATTTGATGCAATGGCATATTATCAGATTCAGAAAGAACAGTTGGTTGATACCATTGGGGGCTATGAGGACATGCAGAGCGAAGGCTCGTACAAAGGAGCCGAAGAAATTCGCGAATTTAAACAAGAACTCTATGATTTGGAGAATGCCGTCTTTGTAAGTACAGGAGGCAATCCAAGTATTCATCAGTTCAAGGGGATGTTTGCAGAGACCAATCATGCCAAGCATTATATCGGCTTTGACAGAGACCTTGCCGGCAGAACCTTTGCCATCAATTTCGCTTTGACAAGAGCCGATAAATCCTTTTACTCACATATCGGTGAGAATGGGAAATTGGTTGTGGTGGATGCACAGAACAGCAAGAATAACCAAGAGATAGGTTTGCATGATTTTCGTTTTGAAGATGCTTTAAAGAAACTCGGCATTGAATCTGTTGGAGAGCGTCCAGCCATAACTGACTACATGAAAACGTTACGTAATCCAGATGATATTTTCTCTGGAGATACCGACTATCTTCCTTATTCCATCTCATCCATCTATGGCAAATATGAGACCCTTTCAGAAGAGTATCATGTAGCTACGACAAGTGGCTATAGGTTATGCGAAGAAGACTTGAAAACTATCAAGGAGAATGCACAAAGTCAGTTCGATAAATATCGTGAGGAATTGACCAAAGCCGCCAATGAATATCGTGAAAGACCTGGTCAGATAGTCTATAGTCCCTGTGATGAAAGCTATAAAGACTGGAATGACCAACTGTTGGATAAAAAGATGTACACCAACGAGGACATCATTGAGACAGCCATTGACGGGACTGATGGTGAATACAGAGAGATAAAAGATGACTTCGAAGACAATCAGAAGAAAGAAAAATCCGAAGAAGACAGCGAAGAACATAAACATCACTTCAGAAGATAGACCATGACACAACCACCGATACAACGATACAGAACCATCATTCTGCAACCACACTGGATGCAGTTTGTCATCAATGAATTGCCCATGCTCATCATCACCTCGGTAGCTTTCATTGCCGGTGGTATGGATGAAATGCCATTGGCAAATCTATGTCTGATAATTGCAGGGTTGTTAGCCGTCCGATTGCTCTACACCTTTATCTATCTCAGACGGATTGAATGTAGAATCAACGAGGAGCAGCTCATCATGAATCATGGAGTGTTTAACCGTAAGAGTGACTATCTGGAGTTGTATCGTATTGTCGATTTCAATGAGCATAGAACACTCATGCAGCAAATCTGTGGATTGAAAACTGTAACCATCTATTCTGGAGACCGCAGTACCCCCAAGTTAGACATCATCGGTGTGAAGAATGATTTGGACTTGGTGTCATTGGTCAGAGAAAGAGTAGAACTAAACCGTAGAAGAAAGGGAATCTATGAAATTGCGAATCGATAAAAGAATATTGGCAGTGGGACTTTTATGCTTGTCTGTACTACCTATCAGAGCTGAATGGGTGGTGATGAATCCAGGAGAATGGTTGGCATTGGCAGAAGGCAACGAACTTATCAATAAACAGATCCAAAACCAAACCAAAGGACAGACCAATACCGCTATCCTGCAAAACACCATGGCAGCCGAGTATAACAAGATAAAGGAATGGGAAGGCAAATACAGTGGTTATCTAAAAACAGTAAACGGCTATGCTTCAACCCTCAAGGCAGGAACATCGCTTTACCATGATGGTGTTCATATCTTCATCACCCTGGGTCAAATGAAGAAGGCCATTGAAAATAATCCGCAAGGACTTGTGGCTTCCATGTCTATGAACAACCTGTATATAGAAACGGCCTCTGAACTGATTTCTGTTTTTACCTTACTACGTGAAGGTATCTCAACGGGTGGAGAGATGAATATGCTGACCGGGGCTGAACGTTCTCAGATGCTATGGGCATTGGAAGACAGACTATCCTCTTTCAATAAAAAGCTACGAAAGCTCTATCTCAGTGTTCGTTATTACACCATGACTGATGTCTGGAATAATGCAACGGCAGGCATGATTGACCGAGACAATAGTGAAGTGGCAGCAATGGCTATCGAACGTTGGCGCAGGTCTGCAAGAGTTGTTTCACAATACTATGAATGAGTATGAAGAAACTAATGATGTTCCTATTCATATGTACACTGGGAATAAAATCCCATGCTCAGGTTGACCCCACTCTGACTGGGATGATTTATGCCTATACTCAAAAAGCAGAGGATGAACTGAAATCCCAAAAGAGAGCGATGCTGTTGGAGACAACCGGTCATTTATGGCTCAAAGAGGAAGTTGAAGGTACAACGGACATTCAAAAGAAGTTCAATAACTACCTCAATAGCTTCCGTTCCATAGTCACCTATGCCGCAGAAATCTATGGTTTCTATCATGAGATTGACCGCATGGCAATGAACCTCGGCGAGTTTTCCGTTCAGTTAAGCAATGCACCGAGCAACGCACTGGCGGTTGCCCTTTCTTCGAGACGGAATGCCATCTATCGGGAATTGATTCTGAACAGTGTAGAGATTGTCAATGATATTCAGCTCGTCTGTTTAAGTAATAATAAGATGACAGAGAAGGAACGGATGGAGATCGTATTTGCTATCCGTCCCAAACTCAAGACCATGAATAAGAAGCTCAAACAGCTAACCAGATCCGTCAAATATACCTCCATGACGGATATATGGGACGATATTTATGATGGAGCAAGAGACCCTGCCGATAAAAAGAAAATAGTAAGAGAAGCGATGGAACGTTGGAAACGCAATGGACACCGTGGATTTTAATGTAACACAAAAACAGATAATAATATGGGAATATGGAGTTCAATAGCATCAGCAGCCAAGAACCAAGCAGTCAGAAAAGTCGGACGTTTCGTTACCTATCCGATTGTCCACCCCGGAAGAACTTTGCAAGGTGCAGGAGCAGCAACTAAAACTGCTGTTGTGGGTGGCGGCATGGGATACCTTGCCTGGGAAAGCATTGCAAATGATAAACCAGTGGTGAAAACTGCCACAGAAGTATTGGTTGGCGAAGAAACGGCTGAAAAGGTGGGCAATGTCGTTGGAGCAACCGTGGATGGTGTAGAGAAAACAGTCCATTCAGCAGGTCAAGTCATAGAGAGCACAGGTAATATGTTGTCAGGAGCCAATAATTCAACAGGCGGCCTTGGTAATTTCTTTCAAGGGCTATTCAGTGGTAACGGATTGGGTATGATTGGTGATTTCTTCAAGAACATCGGCAATGGTAAAGTCTCAGGACTGGGCTTAGCAGGATTGATTGGTGCAACCTTCTTATGCTTCGGTAGGTTTGGTTGGCTGGGTAAGATAGCCGGTGCCATATTAGGTATGATGGTCATCGGAAACAACTTCAATATGAATAAGATAATGGGCGGTCAGACACAGCAGAACGAGAATACAGAAGGACGTTCCACTGCTCAACAGTCGGAACAAAATCCCGTTGCACAAACCGAAGAAGCATCCAGCCCGACAGTTCGTCGAGGCAGATAATTACTAAAAAGAGTACAATATGAACTATACACAAGACATGAACCTGCTATCCACCAGTGGATACTGTATGCCTTTTGAAGAAAAAGACAGAGATGTACAGCTGACCCTTCGATATGGAAAGCAGAAACATCCGAAAACAGGAGAATCATTTTTTCATCATGGAATTGACTTTAAAACCAACAACTACTTTTTGGCTGCCGTAGCTAACGGAGTGGTTTCTGGAATCGGTATCGACAGAAAGCAGTATGGACTCTATGTTGTCATCAAATACAGCAAATATGAAGTAACCTATTCTCACATGAGCAATGTGTTCATGCAGTTTGGGCAACAGGTTAAGGCAGGACTGGCCGTAGGTGTCAGTTCGGATCTTCTTCACATGGAAGTGAAATACGATGGCGAAGAGATTGACCCGGTAGAGTTTATTACAATGCTCTATGGTAATGCAAAGACATGGTCGGAGAAAGGAAAGGCACAACCAGAGTTTGTCGCTATCGATATGGATGTACATACAGATTACGACAAGGACAAGGATGAGATTGAGAAACTGATGATGCGCTTCTTTGCCAACTATATGAATGACCTGCATGAAGGTCTATACAGTTGTCCGCAACGCACCGAGCAATCCTTGCGCCATTTGTTCTCAGCAGCAGCCATGAAGGACTACTTCTACGAATCCATGCCCTCGATGGTCAATCCATTGGGCATTGGAAGAAGATCTGTTCCTCTAGTGAGTAAGGTTCAGAATCTGCTTATCGGCGATTTTCTGAACTACATGGCTCTTCGTCATCAGATATTTCTGTCCACAATGACTTCGCTCGAAAAAAAAAAGCTGAAGAGCAAGCCTTATCCGACGGAATACTGATTGACCCTTTGGCTGGGTTAGACATCGACATTCAGAGTTTTGATATACCCACAATCGTAAGTGTCTATCCCGACCAGGCACGATTGAGATGGTGGACAAAAAGTTGGTTTAACAACAGTGAGGACGGAGAAGCCGCTATCGAGATTGAACGAGAACAGGCTATCCGTTTCCTCTTGAATCAGATAGACAAAGAAGAATGGTTGGAAGAATACTTTCCCAAGCAGATGGAGATGTATCACAATGCCATTGAACAAACCAAAGAACAATTACTACAACAAAGCATCTAACGTATGGCTATAACGAATTCAAAACGATTTGCAGAAGTGGAATACTGCCTCCAGCGGTATTTCGATACTTCGTTTGCTCCTGTGATGCGCAATGTTCAATCGGACTTGAGCAACAAACAGGTAAAGGAATATGCAGATTATCAAATGAGCTTTGGTGGAATCTTGCGTTCAATGGCCAATAGCATGAATAACATGCCCGATGATTCCATGCAGTATGTGAAGCTCACCGGCAAATGGAACAGCAAGACCACAGAAGACTACCTTGAGATGTGCCAAAAGCAGATAGCAGGGAATAAAGACTTTCAGAATGACTTGTTGAAACTATCCTCTGAATGGCGCAATGCAGTCGTAAAAGAATTAGGCCGAGAAAGATATGATACCATGAGCGAGAAACTGGGTATGGATATGGCCTACGCCTATGTGGATTACCGAGTGCAGCAGATGATGATAGACAAACTGGTCAAAGACCGTATGCCCAAATCATCCATGGAGTACATTGTTCGGAAAGCAGGAGAAGGCAGTCTATTCGGCATATCAACCATTCTGTCAAGGTCAGCACTTGACCATCACATCGCTGAACGTGGTGAAAAAGCCTATAACCCAAGTATTCTTGAAAAAGGAACAGCAAAGGTCAGCTCCATTGGCATTGATGCACTAACAACTGGCGGTGTTGGTTCTTGGGCCAGCTTAGGACGGTTTGTCGGGTTTGAAGTAGCATTCAGCGGTATCGATTATTTAAGCAGTAAAAACAATAAAAGTGCAAAGACCATCACAGTAGAAGACTGTATCAGCCAAGGTCTATTTGGAAGTAAAGCCAATGTCTTTACAGACTTTCGCAAGAAAGGCAGTCAAATCAAGTCCTGGGAGAATCCGTATGTATTATCCGTCAATCAAACACTTAACAAGAAAATGGGAATAGCTACAGAAAAACCTTTCTACGAAGACCTCTTCAAACCAGCTACCAAACAACCTTGGGAGTTGGACTTATCTACTGTAACGAATCAACGTAAGAAAGAATATGCCAATGTCCCGATGGTGGTAGCTCCGGGACATGAAGAAGAATACTTGGCAGCACAACGTGAGGTAAAAGCCAATCAAGAAGCAGCCAAGAAAAAAAAAACGCAAAGTAATGCGACGGTGGATGTGGAACCAGCATCGGCAAAAGAAGCCTATGAGCAAAAGCAACAAGAAAGTCAAGCGACAACCACACCGACAACTGTACCGACAACCGACAATACAGATGGTTGGTCAGGATTGTTGAACAACATTGGATTAGATGGCATTGGAGATGTAACACACAATCTGGGCTATGTTATCTCTATGCTACCAGATGTATTGTTAGGATTGTTCACTGGTAAGACAGAAACTTTTGGAAAGAAAGACACCTTGCTACCCATTGCCAGTATTCTGGCAGGTATGTTTATCAAGAACCCAATTTTGAAAATGACATTGATAGGTCTTGGTGGTGCTAACCTAATCAATAAAGCAGGAAAGGAAGCCTTAACAGGACACAGAGATTATGGCGATAACGTAACGAAATCAGTTTATAAAACCTATACCGATGAAGCATTGAATCCAAGAATTCAAAATCCAACATTACAAGGAAGCTGTCTGATTGCCAATATTGACAAAGTGCCTTGTACCATTCAATTACCTCAGAACGTAGTAGCCGCTTATCAAGCAGGAGCATTACCACTGAATACACTGGCCAATGCCATTCTAGCCAAGAATGACCAGATGACGCAGATGGCTCAAAATAATTATCGTACTGTGGAAGGACAGAGCGAAGACAGAGACCGCATGGTCACACTCAAATAGAATATATATAAACACAGCATATACATGAAAGAAAAGACTATAGCTGAACAGAACGCAGCTAACCGACAGGTTGAGTTGCTGACAAATGCATTGGAAGCGGCAAAGACCAACGATGGCTATTGGCTGAATACCGGTCAGCGAATGGCTCCCAGATTTTATCCGAAAGGTGTATCTGTCAGCGCATTCAATTCCCTCACATTGGGATTGCATAGTGAACAAGGCGGTTATAAAAGTGCTTTATACACCACCTTTAACGAAGCCAAGAATCGTGGCGCAGCCGTATTGGCAAAACAACAATCTGCACCATTTCATTGGTATAATTGGAAAGAGTATGTGAACCATAACAATCCTGACGATATCATCACTCGTGAACAGTATAAACAATTGTCTACTAAAGATAAGGAACTGTACAAAGGTATTCATAACCGAGAAATTATGAACCTGTTCAATTTGGATCAGACCACCTTGCCCATGGTAGATAAAGAACGCTACCAAAGATTGTTGGAGAAAGATGGTGATAATGAATCCCGTCTGCATACCAGGAATGAAGAAACCAAACTGCATATTGCCGTCAATGACTTCGCCTTGCAGATACGTGATAATTTAGTCAATATCCGTAGAGATCCAAGTGGAATGCCTCGTTACGATTCAGCCAAGGATTGTATCTATATGCCCGACCAAAAACACTTTATGCACTATACCGACTATGTGCAGGAGTTGATGCGTCAAGTGGTAACGGCTACCGGTCATCAGCAACGACTGGCTCGTGAAGGCATGGTGATGAAAGGAGCTCAATCACCATCCGAAAATGCAGAGAAATACGAAAGCCTGATATCCGAACTAGCCGCTGGTGTGAAGATGCAGGAATTGGGATTACCAGCCAAGTTATCTTACGATAGCATGAAGAATATCGAATTCTGGCAGAGAGAACTGGCTGAGAACAAATGTTTGATTGATGCCATTGAAAGTGATGTCAACACCGCTATTGACACCATTCATAAGGCAGACAGAGGTGAAGCCGTGCGATATCGTACCGATGAGAATCAAGATATCATTATGGAAGAGCGAACCAAGCAACTTCCAAGAGTTGACTCACGAGAATGCGCCATTATGATTGACATCATTCGTCAGGGCGGTATGCGCATAGATGACCGAAATTTTGCCACACCCGAAGAACGTTCGATTTTCAAGCAAAAGTTCGACCTGGATTATTATGAGAAAGAATTGAATTATGGCTTATCCAAAACCGATAGTGATGACCCAGAAATTGTGGAAGTAGCCTATACCAAAGCTGTAGGTGAAGGCACTCGAATTGCCTGTGTGCTTTCTGAATATATGCCTTCTGAGTGGAATGTCAGAAATAGGAATTATGTGATAGCAGAAGCACTCCATGATATACCTGATAAGAAGACCAAAGAGATTGTGGTAGTCAAAGACACACAGACAGGGATAACAGATGTTGTGTTGCCTGCTTGCGCCGCTACAGGTGGTATTGTTCAATTAACAAACAGAGAGAAACGCTCGTTCTACTTAACGCCTGATGAAGTGATGTCAGAAGCTGAGCGCAGCCAGAGGAATGCCAAAGTTATCAAGAATGACTTGCCGGGTTTCAGTAAAGAACGCATAGAAAATGCGTTGCTTAAACGAGGTAGTACGTATGTCCGCTTCTTCAATAATGATGGAGCACTCGGCTATAAGCCCGACGATACCTACTTTGAAAATAAACAAGTAACCATTGAGAAACTCAAAGGTTGGGACTTGAAGGAGAAATCCAAAATGGATGTTTCAGAAGCGGTAAGCCGTTCCTTGTCACCCATCTTCGAACATGTTCAGATGATGAAGAATGACCAGAACCGATGGGCTATGTACCTCAAGCCACAGAACGAAGATGGTTTCTGCATCTATCCAGAGAAGACCGACTTAAATCAATTCTTCGCAACAATCAAGCAAAACCAGATTGAAGAAAGCCAACAACTCAGACAGGAACTGGCTATGAAGTATTATGTAAAGTCTCAGAATAAACCAGACTTGAAGTTTGACCTGTTTGACAATGGTGTTAGCAAAGAAGATACCGATAAGATTGTGCATGTGAGCATCTTCCGAACTCGTGATGATAAATTGCTTTGCCTGCCTACCATTGAAGGAACTGAAAAGTTGAAACCTCGTGAAATTACCCAACAGCAATGGCAACGTATGTGGATAGCCCAGGATATGTCATTGTACAAAAATCGGTTGGCTGCCAAGCTCTTTGCAGATGTGCTTCACCCTGAACTAAAACAAGAGAATGCCGTCAAGGAACAAGTAGAATCCAAAATGATTTCAATCCCTAACCTCAAGCAATATGAAGAACTCAAAGCCAAGCATCCTGATGCCGTGCTGTTATTCAGAGTTGGAGATACTTATCAGAGCTATGCCGAAGATGCCAAACTTGTTTCAAAAGTTTTAGACTTACCAAGGATGAAAGGCGAAGATTCCAAAAACCAGAAGCAGGCAGACGTAACCTCTTTCCGCTATGGACAACTTGATACATATCTACCCAAGTTGATTCGTGATGGAAATAGAGTGGCTATCTGTGATATGTTGGAGGCTCCGAGACAATCCGTGCAAGAAGATCCAAAACAAGAAATAAAACAGGAGGCCAAGCCTGATGAGAAAGAGGAAATGCGAATGGGCCGCCACATGTAAATGGAATAATCATGAGTAAAAATCAACAATATGTAGAACAGTACAAAGAAGCAGCTATGGAGCAAATGCGTCGCTATGGCATACCTGCTTCGGTAACACTGGCCCAAGGAATCTTGGAGAGTAGTAATGGGCAAAGTCAGTTGGCTCGGAACGAGAACAACCACTTTGGTATCAAAGCTTCTTCTTCCTGGATTGCCAATGGAGGAAAATACGGACTGTACACAGATGACAAACCAAATGAGAAATTCTGTAGTTATGCCAGTGTGGGTGATTCGTATGAACACCATAGTCAATTCTTGAGAAACAACAAACGCTATGCAGCTTGTTTCAGTCTTTCTCCCGACAACTACAAAGGATGGGCACAGGGGTTAGACCGAGCAGGATATGCTACGGCTGGAACGTATGCTCCGAACCTAATTAAAATCATTGAACGTAACGACCTTGCTAAGTACGATTGCATGGTTATGGAGGAAATGAAAGCCCAAGGAAAGCAGATTGGTGTGGAACAGAATCCACGGACTACTGATAGTAGTATAGCTAATACTAATGATAGTAATCATTCAATATCAATAAGTACTACTGATAGTAATTACTCCTTTCCTCTAAAACGTAATGAATTCATATTGGTTACTTCACCTTTTGGAATGCGTAGTGATCCAACAGATTCTTCCAAGCAACAGATGCACAAAGGTATTGATATCCGAACCAAACAGGACGATATCTTGGCAACAGAAGATAAGGGAAAAGTAGTGGCTGTAAATCAAAATGTCAACACTGCAGGAGGCAAATCAGTAACGGTGGAATATCAGCGTGAGAATGGTGATAAAGTTCAGCTCAGCTATCTGCACTTGAGTAGTCTTAACGTAAAAGCCGGTGATGAAGTGGACGCAGGACAGAAGTTGGGGGTAACTGGTAATACAGGTACACGCACCACTGGTGAGCATCTTCATTTGAGCGTAAAACAAATCGCTGCAGATGGAACGACAAGAGATTTAGATCCGGCTGCATACTTGGCTGAGATTGCCGAAAAGGGAAACATCCAGTTGAAAGCCTTATACAATGGTGAAGACCTGTTGGCAAAATACAAAACCAATAATACTCCTGAGATAGACACTACTCTATCACCGGATGATTGGATGAAGAAAATCCTCTCGTCAGAAGATTCAGGTGAACATATGAGTATGGGTGACCCAATTGTAGAAATGGCAATGACCCTGTTTACCTCGCTTATGGCATTGGCTGTACAGATAGATAACAAATCTGAGAGTGAGAAGATGCAGACTGCCACTGATGCGGCACTTAATAAGCGTATCGACTTGTCCTCCTTATTGCCCGGCATGAAAGGAAGTGCCTTGGTCTTAAAAGAAGATGGTAAAGCCGTCTTGGAAATCAATAATGGCAAACAACAGTTCATACATGAATTGACACCTAACGAACAGAATAGGTTATCACAAGTGCTGAACAATGCCGAGCTAAGTGATGAAGTAAAACGACAAAGACTGTCAGGTATCGTGAACTCTATTGTGGTGGCCGGTCAAGTATCACAGAACTATGAGCAACAACAGAATCAAGCAGAAAACCAAAATGAAGTAATTAGAAGATAACACAAACACTATATGAAACCTAAAACTAGAAAATTAGCAAGTATTTCGGCATTAGCAACAGCTGTTTTTCTTTGGGACTTTGGGGTCTATCTACTCTTTAATGAGTTCGTGGCTAAGCTATCCTTAGTTATTATTCTCATATCAGGAGCATGGACATACTACGAACTAAGAAGAGCAATAGAAATGCCAGTTAATTATGACCCAGATGAAGAAGATCAAAAACAACATACAAACAACAATAAAATAGACAAACTATGATTAAAGCAGAAGCAACAGTAAATGGTATCATCAGTCGCTCAGCGATGATGAAGACAGGCAAAGATGGTAAACCCTTCACAGCCATGACAGTGAAAGTAGATGTGACAGACCGTAATAGTAGTGGCATCACTATAGAAATTAGTGTAGGTAAAGACGGCTATGACACAAACGAAGCAGCCAAGTTGACCATCGGCCAGCGTGTTGAAATTGTGGGCACGATGAATTTCAAGAAACGCACAGAACACTTGTACGTAAATCTCAGTGCTAAACAGATTACATTGAATCCAGCCTCACAGACCGATTCGGTAACTGGTGATTTGGAGTTCAAGGGAACTATAGGCAAGCAGATTGACCGTAAAACCGATAAGAATGGTGGAAACTACCAAATCTTCTCAGGTTTCAGTACAGAGAAAGTGGCAGAGACCTTTGAGTTCACATGGGTGCGTTTTGTTAGATTCTCGAATGATGAGTGCAAAGCTCTTGTTCCCAGTGGAAAGGTAGAAATTAAGGGAGAATTGGAACTAGGCTGTTATCAGGAGAAACTCAACCTCTCTTGCCGTGTGAATGAAATCTCGGAGTGGGTCAAACAGCAAATTCCTAATACGAACCAAAACGCATAACTATGGCAGGAAAGAAATTCTATAATAGCGATGGTCCAAGTGCTGAAGACAGAGCATTGGAACGTTTCGCCGATATGCTCATTGAGAAGATGGAAACACTACAAAGTGACTGGAAGAAGCCTTGGTTTACCGAGGGCTCAATGATATGGCCGAAGAATATGAATGGGCGTGAGTATAATGGGATGAACGCCTTGATGTTGATGCTTCAATGTGAGAAGAATGGCTATAAAATACCTGTATTCTGTACCTTCGACCGTGTAGCTGCCCTTAATTTCGATAAGAATAAACAAGGAGATCGCAAGCCAATGGTAGATGAGAATGGTGACAAGCTACCATTGGTCTCTATCAATAAAGGTGAGAAGAGTTTTCCTGTTTTCATCACGACATTTACCTGCATCGATAAGGATAGTCATGAGAAGATTAAGTACGACGACTATAAGCAAATGTCCAACGAGGAAAAGAAAAACATAGCCGTTTATCCTAAATTACAAATCTATAATGTATTCAATGTCGCTCAAACCAATTTGCAGGAGGCTCGTCCAGAGCTTTATGCTAAGCTTGAAGAAGCTAATAAAGTCGCTACTGTAGAGATGAAAGGTGATGGCAAGATGATAGATTTCCCTGCTATTGATGCCATGATTGAGAAAAATGGTTGGGTATGTCCAATCTATCCGAAACATCAGGATAATGCCTACTTTTCCATCAGTAAAGATGAGATTGTTGTACCAGAAAAGTCACAATTTATCAATGGTGAAAGCTTCTATAGTAACCTTCTCCATGAAATGACACATAGCACCGGCACGAAAGAACGACTGAATAGATTTAAGCAAGGAAATGGATTTGGATCTGCCGAATATTCTCGCGAAGAGTTAGTTGCAGAGCTTAGTGCCGCCCTGATTGCTAGTCGTTATGGTATGGAGAAAAACGTAAAAGAAGATTCTTGTGCATACCTCAAATCTTGGTTAGGAAGTCTGAAAGAATCGCCAGAGTTTCTCAAAACAACTCTGTTGGATGTAAAACGAGCATCTTCTATGATTACTCAACGCATTGATGCCATCAATGAACGTATTGAACAGGGGTTGGATCCTATTCTACCCAAAGAGGAAGTTAAGGAAAAAAATAAAGAATCTGTCGCTAAAGAGCCTGTATTCTACTCAAGCATTCAATACCTTCAAATGTCTGATGATACTAATCGTTTGGATAAAATGGATGCCAATGGAATTTTGCAAGAAGCAAGGGAATATGATAATGGCGATGCAATAGATATGGATAAAACCTATGCCAAAGCCGTTAAATATCCAGGAGATACAGTTATTGCCGAAGATGACCATTATGCTGTTGTCAATAATAACCAAGTAGGTGGTACTTACGATATTATGCGTAAAGTATCTGAAAAGGAAGTACGAGACGCTATCAATCGTTATGGTTTGCCCAGTGATGCTACCGAAGATGTAAAGAACGTCGCTAAAGCTATGGTGGCAGAGGAATTCAGCAAAATGGCAACCAATCGTATGCCCATCTTTGAAATGAATAATGGCAGTGTGCTATATGTTCAATACAGTCAAGAAAAGGATACCATGGATGTTGGTACTGCAACAAATGTTGGAATGTCGGTACTCCATCAATTCCCATACGACCATGATTTTAACTTGGATGCTAATCTTGAAGGAGTAAATGAAAAGTTAACGGAAATGACGGTCTATCAAGCAGAAATCGATAGTGAACAAGAAACCGAGAATGTAGCTGAAGAGCAACATTACCATCGAGGTAGATAATCCATAACTAAACACATGGCGGCAAGATTGAGTACAATTAGTCTTGCCGTCTTTATTATAAGCACATGACAAACAAAACTAAGCAATACATAATCCTATTAATTCTATTCATAGCAAGCTTTATGACGATAAAGGCTCAGATGCTGCATCAACCACATTCATCATCCATTTATAGCTTGTCTGATTTTGATAAAGCAGTCGCCTGCATAAAATTCTATGAGGGACTTCACACAAAGAAAGACTACCCATACATAGGCTATGGCCATTGCATACAACCTGGAGAAAAACTAAACTGGAGTCTTACAAAGAAACAGGCTGATGCCTTATTGCGCTCAGATTTGAAGAAGCTTTGTGTCATATTCCGTAGATATGGTGCGGATTCTTTATTATTGGCCACACTATCTTATAATGTAGGTTGCGGTCATATATTGGGAAATGGTAAATACCCTAAAAGTCAACTGCTTCTAAAGATAGAGGCTGGCGACCGTAAGTTCCACAAAGAATACTTAGAATTCTGCAAGTATAGAGGAAAAAGAATAGCCTCAATTCAACGTAGAAGATACACTGAACTGAGGCTATTATATAACATGTAGTTGCTATCACTTCTCCATAGAAAATCTATTTAAACAAACGGTCTGATTGATAATCTCTATAACACAACAGAACAAGGATACATAGATATATCAACGACTGGTAATTTACTTCCTTTAGAAATGACTTGTTGTATAAACACATCACATTCCTGTTTAGTCATTACCTTACGAGTATAAGCATAATATAAAAAATCAAGCGTGGTAAGATATGTGATTTGATGAGATTCACAATAGTCTTTTATATCTCTAAGGTTACTACTGCCAAGAACATCTTGGTTGTCGAAACAATATATCATGCAGGCACTTTCACCTTTTCCGAGTGTTCGTAATAGAAGAGCATATTCCTTCATCATAGCTCCAGTAGGTATGAAATCAACCATCTTGATTTTTGAAGCCATAAACCTAGATATATTATCTATATAGGTTTTGGTTTGCGGGTTTTTTGATAATTCAGAATAAACAACATCCAAAATAAGATATTGGTATTCGGGGAAAATATCAAATAGTAAAGGAAAACAATCACCTTTCATGAAATGGATGACAACATCCGAATCAAGTACAATCTTCGTCTTATTCATTGCCATCGTAATCCAGTTTATTCAAGAGCTCAATGTAATGTCCTTCTGATATTTTGCCTGCATCGAAAAGGATACGGGCTTTTTCTCCAAAGTCTCCGATAATCAGATTATTATTACCTGGTTTGTATAACGATGTATCATAGCCATATTCACGTGCTGATTGGGCTACTTGGATTTTTAATAATAGTTCTTTACTAGTCTTATTTATAAAGGACAAATCACTTAATCTGTTAAGAAGGGCTTGGCGTGACACTGAGTAATAATGTTCAATTCTTAGAACAGAGGCCAATGAAACCTCTCCTTTTTCAATTTCATTTTTTGAAAGCAATTGTAGAATTCCGTCTTCTGGCATTAATAAAATGGAAGCGAACATATCAGCTTGTTGCTCAACTGGATTTTTAATACCATTGCCCAACATACATTTGTGAGGTCTTGGATTCTCTTCAATGAAAAGGTGGAACAATTCATGAGCGATAGTGAAGTGCTGTCTTCCTTTTGATTGATTGGAGTTTATTAGCATGAAACGATGTGAGGATGAATCTCTTAAACTCATTCCACAGAAATCATCAGACAATGGACGAAAGATACTTACAACTTTCAATTTAAGGAGTAAACTCTTAATGTTGATAGCTTCGTTTCCTCCCAAACCCGCATCCTGACGGAATTTAACAACCATTTGTTCGATTACTCTTATTTGGCTAGTTCTCATAAAGCTGTTGCTAATTGATCCATTTTAATGTACGATTTCACTATATCTTTGAAATGGATAATCTCTTGCAAGTCGTTGCCGTTGAGATTATCAATACGGAATGCTGTGGCAAGAAGCATGTCTTCAGAAAGATTTTCTTCAAAGAATACATATAGTTCACAGCCAAATAAATCGGCGGCTTTTTCCAACAAGTCGATAGGCATTTCTCGTTCTCCACTCTCATAATTACTATAAGCGGAACGGTTAATACCGAGTGCAATGGCTACATCTTCTTGAGTAAAAGAAGAAATAGTTCTAATCTTCTTGAGATTATTTCCAATTATCTTGTTCATGATTTGATGTTGTTTATTACTCCATTATTCTGTGGCAAAGTTACGATAATATTTTTGTTTATGTTGTTTTTGCCACACAATTCATATTGATTTAACATTTATATGGGGAGTTTTACCCAAAAACTAGTTATCTTATAGCAATAATGCCACAGCAAACGCAAAATGAAGCCCCAATCCGATATCATTCGAACTGAGGCTATATAGCATTTTGAATATGGATTTCTTACTTGCTGACAATCTTCTTTCTCTTAAAGGTATAGCATAAACAATTAGTATAAGCGTTTCCTGAAGATAGATTTGAAGCTATTAGAGGAACAACAGCAACGAGTTCCCAACCTTGTTTGCCATACTTATCCAGTGTCTTATCCGGGTTTTCGTATGTTATCTCACCTTGCTTGGCAAACGTATGCGTGTTTCTGATGAATATCGATTTATATTCCCACTGTTCTGTGGCAACATAAGTTGAATCACTGTTACTCTGTGTTTGAGCGAAAGAGGATGCCGAGCAAAGAGCCAGCATAAGGACGAATAGATACTTCTTCATCTGTCTGATATTTAGTTATTTATTACATACAAATATACGATTTTTTCGGCAAATAACCAAGAAAACAAGGAGCTAATCACCTGAATAACAGCACATATAATACATTTCTTTCAAAGATATTGTTACCTACCCATATTTGACAAAATAGGCCGATCTTCACAGGCCAGCCTACAAAACAAGAATTATTGAAACAATATATATCTATTTTGGTTCAAAGAATAATTCTATCCTTGTGAACCGATTGCCATCGTTGGGAGAAAGTTCGCTAACCCCACCCATGGATACTTTGGCAATATATTTTTCGTTCAGACCACGCGCTACCAACTGTTCACAAATATATCGAGCACGATTACGGCTCAACTCACTGTTGCGCTCTTTACTGCCAGTAGCACTATCTGCTGCACCCGTCACACGGATACGAAGGCCATATTTCTTGGCCACACGAGCAATCTCATCGAGATTGATCAGCTGTCTATGGTCACTCAACTGGTGTGTATCAATCTTGAAAAAGAAGTAAACAGGAGCACCTATGCAAGAACGGTTATTGCTCATATCGAGCAGATAAGCATTCCAAGCCTGCTCATCGGAGGGTGATGTATGTGCGCTATCACCTGCCAACATCATTGCCATCATCGACTGCCTAGTAGATTCACTTAGGGAATCACCTGGAAATCCGTCCTTACCGGTATTCATATTCCACTTACCTTTTCTCAATCGCTCCATCAACGAATTGAGCCCACTGTAGTCATTCTTAGGATAGAGTGAAACCGCCTGTGAGGTTCCCTCGTCCGAAGAAAGGCTTTCCAGCTTGTCGCCATATTTTTTCAATAGCCCTTCTATCTCCAGAATCTTGCGCATCTCTGCGAGAGCTCTTGAGTCTGATTTGTGCCGAGCGTCCAACAGTCTGTTTTTGTTTGCCATCGATAACGAGTATCCAAGCAACCAATCATTCTGCTGAATGTAGGGTTTGGCATCCACCACTTTTTTCCATCCACTCTTACCAAGGGTTACAGACAAACCTGCGGTCAGGCTCACCAGATTGTCACCAAATTCACGGGAAGCACCACGGCCATCAAAGTCCTTAAATGTAGTAGTACCGTTCACCTCCATTGTGAGATGCAATCTGTGAGAAAGACGATATCGTCCCATCACGCCATAAGAGAATGCAAAAGGACAGTTCCCATTGTCCTCGTTGTGGATCAAACCCAAACCTGCATAGGGAACAATGTCCCAGCGTGGCTCATCACGAACCTTATTAAAATACGAAGCAACATTCACCAGCAGGTCAGCGTGCATCAGCTTGTAGCGAGTGTCCTGTAGTTCCGAGTTTTTCAACTCAAAGCCACGGAACGAAACACGTGTACCGATAGCCGGCGTAAACCATTTGCCCACCTGCAGGTGAAGCGTAGGCTTGATGCGACCAAATAAATCCTCACAACCGAGTGGTGTACCGGCAAATGCAGAAGCACCGCCACTGATTCCAACGAACCAATTGTCCTTCCAACCCGATGAGAGTGTTACGTTTTTCAGATACGTCGGCTCCAATGACCGAAGCATCGTCTCACTCATGGAAGTCTCCCGACTTACCAGAGAATCCTCCACGAGAGGTTCCTCATTAGCTGCCTGTGCAGTGAGAGCCAAGCAGACAGCCGATAGTACTAAAAATTTCTTCAACATGCGATTCTATTTTGTGTTCATGTTATGTTCTGTATATAAGAATGGACATTAAGCCGGACGTAGAGGAACTGGTGAAAAAAACGCACCATACCTGAAAATTGAGAAAGAACATGGTGAAAAAAACACCAGCCAACCTCTGCTACTGACCATCCGTCCATCCTTAAAAATTATCTCTTCATTCGTTTACCTCCTGACGGTTTCATCATACGATGCGCCTGCATCATGCAACGATAAGCCCATGCACGGTCATCCTCATCTTCCTTGCGACCCCATGGCAAATCACTTCCTCCTCCACCGCCACCATGACCTTTGGCGAAGTTGGTTGCATTGTCCAGCATACCCGTATAGAGATATAAGGCACAAGTCATTATCTCTTCACCATTGGCAGCCATATCTGCCAGCAATGTATTGTTAAATGCTTCCATGTCACGGAAGGTCATCTGTGGCAATGCCGAACGGAAGTCAGAAAGCACTGAATCCGCAAAGGCATCCTTCAATCGGAAACGTATCTGGTCTTCCATTTCACCGGCAGCTGCATAAACCTGACGGCGAAGCTCATCCCGGTTAGTTTTGAGCTGTTCCACATCGGACAGAACCTTGTCCCGTTGCTGAACAGCATCGTCCAACTTCGCTTTTTTGTCTGCCAATCCATCGATGACCGATTGAAGCTGTACATCCAGCTTTCTAATCTGTTCACGAATCGCATCCGCATTACCTCGGCCATGAACAAGTTCATCAGTAAGACGTTTCTGTTCAGCTTCGATGGAAGTCTTCTTCCCTTCTAGATTCTGTACCATCGTAGTAAGCCCCTTGACACGACGTTCAGCCATGACAATCTCCTGGTTAAGCAAACGAAGACGCTCGGTATTCATAGCCAGTTCCTTCTCCAAAGCCGTACACTGACTGCTGAGCGAACGCCTGTATTCTTCAGTAGAACGATGACGAGCACCTGTAAGCACGATATTGTCACCACGGTCAAGTCCCCACTTGGCATTCACTTTTGCTAGTGCATCATGAATGGCGGTCGTGCGAGCCTTGAACTCATACTTATCCTTGCCGGCAAACAACTTCTTGAAAGCAAACTTCTGATTCTTGTCTATTGGCAAAAGCGTGAGATGACAATGCGGATTTTGCTCATCGAGATGCACATAAAAGGCCACGATGTTTTCCTCACCCCATCTATCGGCAGCAAAGCGATACATATCTGAAGCCCATTGCTCAATATCCTTGCAGCGAGTGATGCCACTGTTGTCCGCACCACGCTCAAAGTTCACTTTCTGGTCACCGAAAGCCAGCTCACGCATACGCTCACGACCACCACCCATAATCACATTTACCACCGTTCGGTAGTATGGCTCTTTCATCCCTTCATTCGGATCTTTGATACCACGAGCCTTTAGGTTCATGGCCATCAATTCAGGAATAGAGTGGCTCTTGTCAATAGGCTGAACCTTGCCACCACGCACTACTTCAAAGTTGAGAGCAGACCGTGTGCGGTCATAGTTCCCGGAGTGTGTGGCAGACTGCCATCCTTTCTCCGTCCAACGACGCTGATGTTCATTGCTCTGAGCCACAGTGAAGCCCTTTCCCGGTCTAAAATCAAATACCTGTTTTGCCATTATCTTCTAATGTTATATCTATCTCACAGCTTGCTGTCTTGCTGGTCAGTCTCCCATAGTGGCTTGCCACCATGGGGTATTAGGCTACCAACTCTGATACATTCCTGAACAATCGGGCGAGCCCGACCAGCCTGACCTGGGGTCTATCGTAAACGCTCTTGTTAAGCGATATGCCACCTAAACTAAGGGAGAATGATGTGACCCGTCATCCTGTATCAACAACGCCACTGCGAGCGTGATTATGCGTTTATTTGTTACTCATTACCATCCTTCAGAAAATCTGTGCCGAAACGAATGAAGTACGACTCGACCTTGTCCGCTGTCGTGCGCATCGTTTCATTGCCATAAATCGTCAAGCTGAGCGTATTGTCCTTCGGCATACGACCAAGGTATTCTTGCCAACGCTTACGGTCTGCGCCACAGAGATTGTAGTAGACCCTGAAGAGCGCATGTTCCACCTTGGGAGTATATGCCCATTCTCTGATGGTTGCGCTCATGTCAGCGAATATTTCCTCATAGAGTTCGCGACAAACCATGCGTTGTGATTTTTCCAGCTCAGAGATTGGTTCCTCATTCAGCGGAGCGTTCTCATTACCAGTAACAGAACCATCAGCATCGCCACCTTCAGCATCTGTTGGAAATAAGCCAGTCTCTTTAGCTGATGAGTGATCTTTGGCATTCTTCTTATCCGATTGTTTCAGCAGTTCAATCGTAGCTTCCTCTTTAACCAGTTCCTCCTGAAGCCATCGAAACTTCAATGCCTCGAAAGTAATGGTCATTGCTTTGTAAGAATCAGCCCTTGCCAACTGACCGATAGCGGATAATTCACTCAGAAAGTCACGGACAGTAGCCCGTTGCCAAGCCCAGTCACCAGCCAGTTCTGTTACCGTGGTGTCAAATTCACCCAGTAGCTCTGCTGATGCAGCCTTGGGCAATACCGAGAATGGCTTTTTGACCATGGCTCTACTCAGTAGGTCGAAATACGCCTCCAGTCGAGTAAAGCGTCCCTTGGGCTTTTGTTTGAGGAATTCAATCAAGCGTGGAGTGATCACGACATGACTGACCTCATAAGATAAGTTGTTGTTCATCTTCAATTGTTTTGGATGTTAATACTACTTGTTTGCGCTGACCCAAGGGAACCGGGAAGTCATGGTCAACTTGTTTTAATTCAAATGTTGTTTATATAAAGTTTTGTGTTGCTCAATAATAGTTGGCGACAAGTTGCCCCGGTATGGAAGTAAGAGAGAATATCTCATCGGGACTTTCCACTATGTTTCTAATTCCACGAGAGGGATAGAAGATTGATGCTACCAGTAAAATTCCGAGTGCTACTGCCATAGAGAAGCAGTGAGGAATAAAGAGCCCAACCAATACCAGTGAACATACTGACACCATCACCTTACGTCTCTTAATAGCGTAGAACACCAACTCAGCCATGGAAAAGCGAATCAGCAAAGCCGTGATGATTAACGGTATAAAAGTATCGATGGCTGATATGTGCGTCTGAATCTGTATGAACTGAAACAGTATCAGCAAAAGCATAACCAACTGCACATATAATCTCCTGGCAACATCATGAAAACTCATGCGTCTATAAAAGGCATTCATCCACCTGCCATCCTTCTTGTAACAACACAAAGCTGCCACGAGAATAAGGATAGGGAAAATCAATAGTAAACTATTCCAAATCATCTTTTAATGGTTGTTTATTGGTTCTTAAATTTTTATCATATACTTCTAACTCCAGCTGAACATAGCCCCACGATGCTTCCAAAACGATTGCTTCTACATCTTCGGGAGTTGGTTCCAGGCACCGAATCCGACGGGCAAATCTTGTATCTGCATTACTCAACTTTCTGATAGCACGATCCATTTCATATTCAGAAATGCCTATAACTTGTCCACGAAGCTTGTTTCCTCTCGGCCACTTCACAATCAAATTGAATACCGGATTGGCATACCTTTTCAAAAGTCCACCAGATACAAACAGAAACCAATCATCCCGATAAATACCTTGAACAGTAATCCATGTACGGTAACGGTCAATTAGGATAGCCATCTTCTTCCAAAGCACCCTGTTCATATCAAAAGAAATCGCCCATGACACTGGCCTCAGACTTCTCATAGAGATACTTGCCAATCGTCCGTTTGTTATGCAACTCTTTCAAAATCTCACCATACATATCGTCCAAAGAATCATAGATGGTCACATATACCTGCTCACAAAGACCATCCACATTGGTGGCAGCATTGATCTTGAACATGTGACCATACTTCGGATTGGAATAAGCACAACAGCTCAATCCAAACTTCATATCTTCTAACGCTCTGTGATAGTACAACAGAATGAATTCCATCTGGTCTTCCAGATAGTTGAGCATATCCTCAAACTCTATGGGACGAGGAAGCTCATACATCAGAATACCTTCATCCTCATGAATCTCCACGTCCTGTAGATTACTCATGGCAAATACTTCCGGCACCATCAATGGCGCAGAGATCTTGAACAATTCAATTCCATCTTCTATCAACATATTATATCTATGCATTAGTATGATAATTATTACTCTGTCATTCCGAATAATTGACATAATTAAACTTCTGAGCAATTTTCTGATGAAATACATCACTTCATCGGTCTTAATTTGCCATTAAAGTCTGTTCATGTCTCAAAGAACAACGCTGCAAAGTTAAGTGCAAAATTCCATCAAAATCAACTCTAACAAATTGTTATAGAGTTATTTAACCTTCATACTCAAAAGTATGAAAACGCTTTTTTAAGTCGTAACTTGCTGATAATTATCGAGTACGATAAAAGGATATTTGCAGATGTTATCCAAACCATTTTCAGCCCAATCGAAAGAAACAGCCGTTTAAGCGAAAATAGAACACGTACAAAAGCAACTAATCCGTTTGGAAATGCCACCCGAAGCTGATTTATCTGTCGGCAGAACCATAAAAACGAGGTAAAAATCGCTGAATTAAATATCTTTAGTGCCAAGTATGATTTTCAACGAGAAATATCCAGTAAATTTGCAAGCAATAAATAATACTCTGCGTATGGCACGAATAGGATACCTGTGGAATACTCCACACTATAAGTATTTAGAAGAAGACAAACAATGGATGTTGGACAATGGATGTGATCAGATCATTGAAGAACAAAACATCCATGAAAAGCTCCGTCCAGAATGGCAACGACTCATAGAAGCCTTGACCACGAGCGACGAACTTATCATTGGCAAATTCAGTAATGCAGTGAGAGGTGCCAGAGAACTATCCATTCTCCTGGAGTTCTGTCGCAAGAACATGGTGCGAGTGATATCCATCCGTGACAGAATAGATTCAACAGGAGAAATGTTTAAAGATACCCGTTCCTCGGATATCCTTAATATGATGGCAACCTTACCACAAGAAGCCTTGGCGATGCGTAGAGCCAACAGCAGTACAAGCAAGCTGAAAAAGCCTATCAAGGCACACACTTCAGCAACCTTGCTTAAACTGGAGCGCAACAAGATGGTGGTTAATATGTACAAAAGTGGCCATACCATCGATGACATCTGGCAACGAAGCGGATTCAAAAGTAGAAGTTCCCTGTTCCGCATCTTGAATGTGGCAGGTGTAGATTTGAATCGAGGCCATACAAAAGGACCATTGAAGAAACGTTCCAACTCAAAAGAAGACGACAATGAAAAGGATTAAGATTACAGTAATCAGGAGAGTGTATCATACAGACCTTTCAGCAAAATACGAGAGCCCTATTGAACATACCTGCGATATGCAAGAAGGACAAACGTTTATATCCATCGATGCTCAGAAGCCAGAGGGTCTTTGCGAGAGTGCCTGGCAATCCATGCAACCCTTCGTAATGACCTTGGCACATGGAGGCGAAAATTTCTATGATGGTTGGATGAAGAATCCTAAGTCTGCTATGATATCCTGCAACGATGGCTTTCGTCCTGTTAGTTTTTACATTGAAACGATAGAAGAATGAGCGCAATAGAAAAGATAATCATTAGCTATGTGATAATCATCAACGTCATTACCTTGATTATGTATGGCATCGACAAATGGAAAGCCAAACATAGCAAATGGCGAATTCCCGAAGCTACTTTGCTTATCATGGCAGGAATTGGTGGAAGTATCGGAGCTTTAAGTGGTATGAATCTTTTTCACCATAAAACGATGCATAAGAAATTCTACATCGGTGTTCCGACAATATTACTGCTACAAATAAGTATAACGATTTATATACTAACATTATGACAATAGAAGAATTCAAAGAATACATATGTATCAATGAACGTGTTGAAGGAGGTTCCGAGGCACACCTGCTGATGCATTCCATGTCACAAGACGCTTTACGCATCACCATGGAAATCAATAACAAATACCATACTCACGAGGAACTTTTGGCTCTTATGTCAGAGCTGACTGGTACAGAGATAGATGAATCATTCGGTATGTTTCCTCCATTCACAACAGACTGCGGAAAGAATATGACATTTGGCAAGAATGTCTTTATCAATGCAGGATGTAAGTTCCAAGACCAAGGTGGAATTACAATTGGGGATGGAGTTCTTATCGGTCATAACGTGGTATTGGCTACCATCAATCATGATGAGCGACCATCACATCGTGGAAGCATGACTTTCAAACCTATCGTCATAGGCAATAATGTCTGGATTGGAGCGAATGCTGTAATTACTCAAGGGGTAACTATTGGTGATGGTGCTATCGTTGCAGCCGGAGCAGTAGTAACACGTGATGTTGAGCCGATGACTGTCGTGGGTGGTGTTCCTGCCAAGTTCATCAAGAATATTCAAGAGGATTAGCAAATGACCTCCAAAGAATCAGCACTACTCGCTCAGATGCAAGACCTTGGCTATAGCAACGGCATGATAGTTACAGCCATGCGTATTCTTGACCAGTCGAAGGCTGCTCAAGATGACGCACTACTCTATCTTTATGACGAGCAACCATCAGAAAATCAGTTTATCGACTATATCGCTTCACTATGTGCAGGTACAAATCAAATTGAATTACCTTAAAATCAAAGACCTATGAAATTTGGAATGAGAACGCCATCTCTCAAAAAGAGTATAAGCGCACGTACAACAGGCAGGCTGAACAGAGCCGTCAAGAAAGCTATCATCCCAGGATATGGAAGAAAGGGAATGGGAATATTGCATCCCAAGAAGGCTCTGTATAATCAAGTCTATAGAAGAACCACCTTCAGTATCTTCGACTTGGCTAAAGCTGCCTCAGGTAAGAAAAGAGGAAGTGCCGGCAATAGCGGATGTTGCTTGACGCTTATGTTCTGGGTCATTATAGCAAGTCTGACTTTCCTTATATATTAAGCACGTACTCATTATGAATATTGAAGACGCAAGAAGCTATGCACTAAGCCTCGATTGTACCACAGAGGATTTGTTTGCCGAGAACTGGTTATCCTACCGAGTAATGGGCAAATGGTTCATGTTGTTGTAACTCGATGCACCCGAACCAAGAGTGGCGATTAAACTACCGCCTGAAGATGGGCAAATGCTTAGAGAGCACCATGAAGGAGTAACGGCTGCCTATCACATGAATAAGGTTCATTGGAATGACTTGTATCTGCAAAAGTTGCCAAATGAATTGATAAAAGAGCAAATATTGAATTCTTATCATACAGTTGTTAAACACTTGCCCAAAGTTTTAAGACAAGAAATCGAAAATCAGCAAAAAAATCATGATTAATCCAGTTGCCATCCGTCTTTTGAACCAGCAGCTCATCAGTCCGCAGTTCAATAATCCCACAGAAATTGTATCTCATTTGGGTGCCATGCAAGCCCAGGACTACCGCATGATGCGATGGGCAGTGGCAATGCGCACCAAGAAACCATCGGAAGAGGCTTTTAGAGAAGCCTATAACAGTGGTGAAATTATCCGAATGCATCTGCTACGCTGTACTTGGCAATTAATAACTGCAAAGGATTATGGATGGATGCTCGAACTGTGCGCTCCAAAAAGTCTATCAACATTGAACGGTTGGATGAAATCCAATAAAATCAACATACCCGAGGAGGAACTTCTTACCATGCAAAGAATCATCATAGATACCGTTGCAGACAGAAAGGATATAACCAAGGAGGATATCACAGAAGCATTCGTTCAGCATGGATTTTTAATGGATGACCATCGTATATCCTATCATATTCGTTTGGCCGAGCTTAACGGATGCCTGGTCAGTGGCAACCTTCATCCTAGTAAAGCCACTTATTGCCTTGCCGAAAACAAGATACATTCAACCACAAAGCTAAGTAGAGATGAAGCATTGTCTCTGCTTACTACCAAATATTTCCAGAGCCGTAGTCCCGCCACTTTGGAAGATTTCGTGTGGTGGTCAGGATTGAATGCAGGAGATTGTAAAAGAGGCATTCAACTGCTTGGCAGCAAGTTGTTCACTGAAACTTGGAAGGGAAGGACGTTCTATATATTGGATACCTGTCGCACCAAAGGCTTCCGTAAGGGCTGCACCCATCTTCTGCCCCCTTTTGATGAATATCTAATTGGATATAAGAGTCGAGATGTGGTTCTTGCGACCGAGCATCGTCATCATGCGCACAACAATAATGGCATCTTTTATCCCATCATAGCGAAGGATGGAGAGATTTGTGGCAACTGGTATCCGTATAAAAGTACCTTGCAGACAAAAATGTTTGAGCCAGACATCGTCATTGACTTGGAAAAATACTGGCAAGCATACCAGAAACAACAAATCAAATGGAAATAACAATATATGATGAATAAAATATTAGACCAACAAATATGTGGCAACAAATAGAATTCAGTTTAAAAGAACATCGTCGTGGTTTTCACCTTGTTACAGGTGAAATTATTGGTAAATTGCCAACACTACCCAAGGTAGGGCTGCTACATCTGTTTATCAAACATACCAGCTGTGCGCTTTCCATCAATGAAAATGCAGATCCTGATGTGCGTATAGATATGGAGAGTATCTTCAATCACCTGATAAAAGAGGGAGAACCCTATTATCAACATACGTTGGAAGGTTTGGATGATATGCCGGCTCATGCTAAATGTAGCATCATAGGACCAAGCCTGACCATCCCCATATCAAATGGCAAATTGAATTTGGGAACTTGGCAAGGCATTTACTTGTGTGAGTTTAGAGATTATGGTGGGGCTAGAAAAATCGTTGCCACTATCTCTGGTGAATAAGGATAAACCAAGGACTTAGTACCCTTATCACTTATATTCTTTTCTACGCATCTTATTATCAAAGCGTTTACGATTAGCTTCTTGCTCTTCAAGGAGCTGTCGTTTACGCTCTTCTTCAGGAATTGCTTGTTATCATCCTAGTTAATGTCTTACTTATTTCTATCCCCATACAGAGTCTTATCTTCGGCAACCATGTCAAAAGAGGAATCTTTTTCTATCTGATAGCTTGGCTTCTCCAAAGGGATTACCTTGCTATCCTTTGCGACAGCCAATAAAGGATTAAGTCGTTCCTTGAGTTTGGTGTTGCGTTTCAGAACAGTCATGTTGTGAATGGCATAAGCCAATGCCTTGGTTGAACCTATCAGCACACAGATTTTCTTAGCACGAGTAATGCCCGTATAAATGAGGTTACGTTGTAGCATCACATAGTGATTCATCAACACAGGCATCACGACAATAGGATATTCTGAACCTTGGGATTTATGAATGGTGGTCGCATATGCTAATGTCAACTCATCCAGCTCGCTCACCTCATACTCTACCAGCGTTCCGTCGAAATCTACCATCAAGGTGCGCTCTTCCATATCCACATCCTGAATATACCCCAAGTCACCATTGAACACATTCTTATCGTAATTGTTGCGAATCTGCATCACACGATCACCTTGACGGAAAGAATAACCGCCACGGTTCAAGCCTATCTTGCTTGGATTGATAGCCTCTTGCAATACGATATTCAAATTCGATGCACCTACCACACCCCGTTGCATGGGAGCCAGCACTTGTATTTTGTTGGTCGGCATACTGTAAGCCTTGGGTAAACGATTCTTTACCAACTGTACAATGTTGGTAGCTACCTGTTCTGCATCATCATTTTTGATGAAAAAGAAATCAGTATCCTTGCCATTGCTCAAATCAGGAAATGCACCCCGATTGATGGCATGGGCACTCATTACAATACGACTGGATTGCGCCTGTCGGAAGATGCGTGTCAGTCGTATAACAGGTATCTTCCGTGAATCAATGATGTCACGAAGCACATTGCCTGCACCCACACTGGGTAACTGGTCAATATCGCCCACAAACACCAAACGCATCCCCAGTGGAATTGCCTTCATAAGGTTGTTCATCAGAATGATGTCTATCATCGAACATTCATCCACTATCAACGCATCACCTTCCAACGGATTCTCATCATTGCGTTTGTAGCCATCGGCAGGATTGAACTCCAACAAACGATGAATCGTCTTGGCTTCCATGCCTGTAGCCTCACTCATGCGTTTGGCAGCACGACCTGTTGGAGCAGCCAATAGAATCTGTAATCCGGCAGTTTTCAAAGCTGCTATGATACCTTGTGTAGTGGTTGTTTTTCCTGTACCGGGGCCACCAGTGAGCACCATCACTTTAGAATCTACCGCTTGACGAATAGCAGCTATCTGCACTTCATCATATTCTATGCCGGTTTCTTTTTCAATGGCTTTCAAATTAAATTTGGGATGCTTGCCATTGTCTGATGCATTCATTAGGGCCAAAAGACGTTTGGCTGTACCACATTCAGAGTGATAAAAAGGAGGGAGATAAATAGCCTCTTGTTCCATCATCAACTTCTCTTCCCGAATCATATCAGTCATTGCCTGACGAATATTCTCTTCATCAGCCTCCAGCAACGTAATTGCAGCCTTGACCAATTGTTCTTCCTCGGCATACACATGACCCTCGTTGCTAAGTTGGTTGAGCGTATAAAGCAGTCCACTACAACAACGGCGAAGGTCGTTCTTTTCGTAACCCATCTTATTGGCAATGCCATCAGCCGTCTTAAAACCGATGCCCCAAATATCATCGGCTAATCGATAAGGATTGCCTTTTACCTTGTCGATGCTTTCCTTGCCATACTGACGATAAATCTTGGCAGCATAAGCCGTACTCACCCCATAGCCTTGCAGGAAAAGCATCACATTCTTGATATCTTTCTGCTTCTCCCAGCTCTCACGAATCTTCTCCACACGAACTTTACCGATACCAGCCACCTCATGCAGTCGCTCAATATCCGTTTCAATCACATCGATGGTCTCCAACCCAAATTTCGAAACAATCAGTTTGGCAAACTTAGGGCCGATACCTTTCACCAATCCGCTACCTAAATACTTTTCAATGCCATAGATGGTAGCCGGCATGACCTCTTCCCAGGATTGCACAACAAACTGACTACCGTATTTCTTATCTACTTTCCAATCGCCATCGCATAACAACACACTTCCCACAGGCACATCTAATAGACTGCCCACAAGGGTAACAAGGTCTTTGTAACCCTTTACATTGACCTTCATAATCGAATAACCGTTCTCGGCATTCTGATAAGTGATATGTTCTACTACACAACGGATTTTTAGCATAAGCAGATGGTTAGAGGATTATCGTTCGTGTTTATCCAAGTACTCTTCCATGGCCTCGTTCACAATGTCTTTCAAAGACTTATTCAAGTCGATAGCAAGATACTTCATACGTTTATGAATACTCTTGTTGATGATGAAGTTACAATGTACTGCCGATTCCTTTTCAGGTGCAGCTACCGATTTAGAAGAGGATGTTGATTTCTCTTCCTTTACAGAAGTGGTAGATGAAATCAATCCATTCAATCCACCCTTCATGCTGTCTTTTAATAAATCACCTTTACTCATGATTTTTATTATTTTAGTTTAAGCACTTCCTTAGCCAACTCCATGTAGTCTTTGGCTCCGTTGCTATTCTTGTTATACTCATAGATGTTCTGTCCCTTGATAGGAGCTTCTGCCAAAGCTACATTATCACGAATGAATGTTTTGAACACTTGGTCGCAGAACGAATCCCTGATAAGTTCACTCACACTCTTGTTCAACGTTTTTCTCTGGTCAAATTGGGTGACGACAATACCACCGACTTTCAAGTTAGGATTCAAGCGTTCCTGTACAATCTGTATCACATTCATAATCTTAGCCATACCACGCATTGCAAGGAATTGAGCTTGCACCGGAATGATCAGATAATCAGATGCAGTCAAAGCATTCAAGGTAAGCAAACCTAATGAGGGAGGACAATCAATGAGGACATAATCAAACTTGTCGATATTAGGAACCTTGGCTATCAAACCACGTAAAATCATTTCACGTCCGGGCTCATTGATAAGCTCTGATTCTGCTGCTGATAAATCCAGACAAGAAGGAACAAGGGTGATGCCACTCTCTGTTTCTATAAGAGGAAGAGCATATTCTCCTTTAAGTGCTCCATATACAGTTTTCTCTTCTTCAATAGAATAACCGAAAGATTCTGTTAGGTTTGCCTGACCATCTAAGTCGATGACCATAACACGCTTTTTTTTCTGTTGAAAAGCAGCTGCAAGATTGATGGTAGTGGTCGTTTTTCCAACACCACCTTTATGGTTAAGAATGGCTATAATTTTTGTCATTGTATTAAACTTTAAATTGCGTTACAAAGATACGATGAATAATTAGTATAAACGTATAATAGTGAATATATCTAAAACTATTTAAATATATTTAGTGCTTACTATGTATAGTATATGCTCATACACAATAAAATAATAAATTCAAAATGAATAATTATAAAAGTATTTACTACTTTCCTATCTCCGACAATAGATAAAGTACCTACCATCGGAGATAAAGAAAAGAGTTAAATCAAGAGAGATTACCGGTAAGAAGTTTCTTCCATTGCTCCTGGCAAAAGGCTTCATACTCGGCAGGATTTTCACCACGCTCCACCGCAATATCGATAAGCAGTCCAAAATCCTCGAAACATACATCGGTTGCAAGATGACGAATGCCATCTTCATTCCTTAGAAAAATCTCATAATAGTCTGCACCTTCATTGAGAGCCACCATCACAAAGCCAGTGAACAATCGACCTGATACGTGAAACATCAAGGTTGGCATTTCCTTGAAATTGGTTGCGATAAATCCCGAAACGCCCCACGACATAATGGTGTTGATAGGGGTTGTTCCTAATAACTGACTCTTAATGGTTTCTACTACTTCCAACAAATACTCTTTGTCCATATCCGTTAAGTTTTAATGTGAATAAATACTTTCCCTACTATCGAAACTTCTTATCGAAGCCGATTGGAGATTTTATGGATGCAGGAAACAGTCATCTATATAGCTTTTAAGAATCAGTTTTTCTTGCTGATTACGCTCCAAAGGAGGAAGAATCTGCTAAGAAATATCATTCAAATTGATTCATAAAGCGAGATGACAGACCTTTGCATCACTAGAAAATCTATCGGCTCGATACGATGTCTGGATTATTACCAAACCATATAATGAGTAAGAATCAATCATATGAGCTTTCTAGAAACAGTACCATTCTTATATAGGCTTTATTGCCTGTAAATGTTAAATCATATATGCCACAAGAATTTATTCACATAAAAATTACCACAAATGGGAATTTTCCACTAACTTTGCAGGCAAAATAATGCATTTCACCAATGAAAATAATATTTGGCGATGAAGCGTTGTCTGAACTTTATGAAACACAAAAGACCAATGACCGTAAATACAAGAAAATTTGCAAGGACAAAAAATTAGTAGATGGTTATATAAGGGCTGTTAACACCATGTACAACGTTGAATCAACTGAATAATTGAAACTTTTCAGTTTTTTACACTACGAAAAACTGACAAAAGATCCTCGCAGTTCTATCAGACTTGTAAACGGAAAGGTCGAAAGATTGTTATTTACAGAAACAGACGACGGCATCGAAGTTAATTTAATAGAAATTGATAGCACTCATTATGGCAACAAAAAATGACAGACGTGTTCCTGCAAGGGCAGTTCATCCAGGAGAAATCTTAGGTGAAGAATTAAAGGAGCGCGGCATTAAACAAAAAGAATTTGCCCAGATGATTGATGTTCAGCCTACTCACTTGAATGAGTTTATAAAAGGCAAACGCAACATGAATGAGGATTTGGCCTTGAAACTTGAAAAAAGTTTAGGTATTCCATTTAAAACATGGATGAATCTTCATAATGGATATATCTATGACTGTAAAGCAATTGATTTAAAAAAAGATGAAGATGCAGATGCTTCAAATTTTGAAGAGGCCTGCTCACGACTGTTTAATTTAAAATTGCTTTACAGTAGAATTGGTTTGGCGAAAAAATCATGTGTAGAAAGGGTGAAGATGTTACAATCAACATTTACATTTGACTTACTATCATCTGAAAATCTAAATTTGGAAGTCGCTGGGCGATATAAGCATAGCGAAAAAGTGCAGATAGATGAAAAGAACATGCTCACATGGTTGCTTTTAAACTGGAAAGAAATAAATAAGATTACTATTGATACTCAATATATTCAAGGAAATGCGCTTAAAGCAGCAAGTGAAATTGCACAGATGGCAAACGACGATAGAATCTGTGTAGATAGTATAGAGAAATGTCTCTATTCTTTTGGTATTTATTATGCTCATGTTGCAAAGGTCGATAAAGCACCGATTGATGCCTATTCGACTATTGTCAATGAGCATCCGGTTATAACAGTAACCTATCGATATAATGATATGGATAAGTTGGTATTTGATATTCTTCACGAATTATGTCATATAGACAGACATCTGTCTAATGAGCGTAAAGCATTTATTTCAATCGAAGGAGTTGAATATAGTTCAGATCCGTGTGAAAAGGAGGCAAATGAATTTGCAAGGCAAATGCTGATTCCTGATACAGTATGGAATGATATACTTAAAACAGGATGCACTAGTTTATCTCCTTATAAAATAGTTAAAACAATAGCTGTTGAGGCGCATAAGCGTGGAATAAGTTCATCTATAGCTGTATCTAGATATAAGCATGATACGAATTGGTATAGGACATCATCTTATAAATCTTCTCAGATTCATTGATATACAAAATGCTTTAAGATAAAAGTCGGAACATCAAGTTTCGGCTTTTATCTGTTATAAAATGCAGCATTGAACAATGATATCTTCAGGTCAAAACAAATTGATTATTGGCATACTGCTTTCACTTGCTTTACGAATGGTGTAGAAAGTACCGCCTTTGTGCTTGCCATCATAGAAAGCAATCAATCCACTTGCATGAGCCAACATATAATCATTGCGTCTCAACAGACAACCATTGCTATATTTCTCACGCAACACAATCACTTCATCGGCATTCTGCAAAGCGTATTGATAACGTTTCTGCTCATACTCACTGAACTTCTCACTCTGATTACGATATGGCACAACGGCAATCAACTTTACATCCGAAAACCTACGCTTCAATGCTATCACGGCAGATGCAGCCAATAAATCGAACCCCATTGCCATGCCATTGATAAAATTACGATAACCACTTTGATAGAGTTCTATGAGGGCATTATCAACTGCAACCCTTAACTCCGGTCGCTTGTTACCATCGATGTTGCGATGTCCTGTGAATGCAACAGACTGACTTTTATTCAAAAATAATTTCTCCATACTTATGATACTTTATATGTTGTTTTACCTAAAAAGAAACCGCCTAAGACATTGGCTCCAAAAGCCTCTAACTTATTAGCGAATGTTCCAAAACTGATACCTCTTGTTATTACGTCATCGAACACTAAGCAAGACTTGTTAGCAAAGAATGGTTCGTCAAAATCCACCACTTGAACCTTGGTGATGCTCTTTTCGGTGCTATGCTCATGCACCGCCAAACGTTCGCCTTGCACACTGATATGTGGATAGCCATTGATTGCACCCGAAAGTTCGCAAACTCTTTCAGAAAAAGCCTTGTAGCGGATTTCGTTCTTCTCTGCGCTTGATGCCGGCACGCAACAAAACACAATCTCACTGACCTTGTCACCAAACTGAGCCTTCAATTCATTGGCAGCCCTCTGCGCCACCACTTCAAAGCTTTTACCATCCTTGAAGTTCCACACCAACTGACGGGCAACAATCTGCTCTGCACCAATATTCTTCTTCACCCTTACGGGATAGTATTTGAGGAAATAAACCTTCAATTTCCTAAGTTGCTTCAAAATGTTCTCATCTGTTATTGCCATATTCAAAATGAATTAGTTAAATGATTCATTTCCCTTACATTCAAGCTTTTCAACCTGACGATGGATTATTTTTCTGCTGGCAAAGTGAGTGGCAGCAATAAGGCAAAACTGAGATAGAAAATACGCTCTATAGCTTTAGCTACAGAGGAAGATTTTTGATCATCAAGCCATGGCGTGTTTTGACGTTTGACAAAGACACTCGATAACTTTGCAGAGAAATACTCCATCGCTCTGGTGAACAAGATGATCGTCTTATCACCTATAATTAGGTAATCAAGAAGGATGTAAAAGAGGAAAAAGCGAAGCTCTGTATAAAAGCTTACAAGAGGTAACAGACATTGCGTTTAGCAGTCCAAAGGATAATTATAAAAGTAACCTGCGTCCTGAAAGCAGAAAGCCCCAACTACCTAAGTAATCGGGGTTCTCTGTATGGATAAGCAAATGGATTAGAAATCACTCAAAGAGACATATTCAATCTCGTGGATGGCAATCTTTTCATCCAACTCACAATCTTCAATCAGCTTTTCGGCTTGCTTAAAGTCATAAACGATTTTGCCTGTGAGTTTTTCAAGAATCTCGGCTACCTCGTCAAAGGTGGAATAATACTCCATACCTTCATCGAAATCATCCACAATGTAACGGGATGTGAGGTAGCGTCCATCTTCATCATTGCCTTGGAAAATACCGCATCCAAGCTCTTCAGCAATGAAGAATATCTGAACGTCAAATTTATCCATCAAGGTGAAGAAGAGTTTTCGGCAGTCGGACCAAGCCGTCTCTGTCATAAGCTGGAACGAAGCTGTATCATTGGCTTCATCAATGTCCAGTTCTTCTTGTAACCACTCGATTGTACCTCTGCAAGGAATTACTTCCGTTTCTGGGTCAATCTCCAGAATGTCTTTGACAACGTACCCAAGCCAACTTGAATTTGGCAAAAAGGTAGTACCATCTTTCTCGTAACTGCGGTCTGTAGCAATCACTTTTTTGAACTTGTTGTAGAGATTTTGAACTTCAGTTCTTTTCCCTACTATCTGATAATCAGTTGAACACCAGTTTGGCATAGCGTAAAAATATTAAGTTAGACAATGAAAGGTTTTATAAAAAGCCTTCGTTTTACACTGCCACAAAAGGTGCGCTGAAAATTCTCAAGCCAAGGATTCATCGTCGTTATTTGCCTGAAATAATCACAAATAACCACCATGGTTCATTGGCAGGAATGTAGCGTACATACCTTTGCAGTGAAAAAACAGAAAGGCTTGATAAACCTTTATTGGAACCTAATAGCGCAATGCCTAACGGTATTCATTGGTAATCATAATGCCCCTATAGAAAAGGACATCCTAGTAAAGAATATATAACAACCCGTTGGCGGAATTAAAAAGATAATATATTGATGTTTAAAAAGTTGTGCATA
>OIEH01000013.1_pt1 | contig 121532 bp, 106 predicted proteins | sample 1604811 | NCBI WGS metagenome assembly OIEH01 (sample SAMN01760945, study PRJEB22395) | human gut metagenome | reverse complement strand
CGACAGGATTTTTTCAATAATAACGTCTATTCCTTCCATTTTAATTAAACGATTTTGGGAATGAATACGCCGAGGAACGAGATAAGGAGCGCGAGAACCGCATACGTTTCGACCATGATCGCCATGGTGATTGCCTTACCCGATTCTTCGGGACGCTTCGCAACGAGAGCGACGCCCGACACTGCGACTTTTGCCTGATGGAGTGCGCTCAGCAAACCGACGATTGCCATGGGGAGGCAAGCGAACAGAATGGTGAGACCGCCCTGCCAGGAGATATCCGTCATACCCGCGCTGTTGAAAACGCCGATTTTAAGGAATACCATAAAGGCGATAAGCAAGCCGTAGATGCCCTGCGTACCGGGAAGAAGCTGCAAAACGAGAAGTTTCGAGAATTTGTCGGGATCTTCCGCAGTGACGCCTGCCGCCGAGCGACCGACCATACCGACACCGATTGCCGAGCCTACGCCTGAAAGTCCTGCCGCGAGCGCTGCGCCGAGCATTGCAAAAACTAAACCTAATGACATAAAAAGTACCCTCCTACTTTTCTATATAGTTGTATTTTGTATTTGAGCCGAGGGGTTTGAAAACGTGTCCGCCGCCCTCGAAAAATCTTCCGAAGAATTCAATAAATTGAAGTCTTGCGTCGTGGATATAAGTGCCAAGCGTGTTGATTGCGATATTAAAGACGTGCCCGACCGCAAAAATGGGGATTGCCACGATAACGCCAAGCACGGATATGCCGTTGAACGTCAGTATATTGATGATGACTTTGCAGATTTCGTTGACGACCATTCCGATGACCGCCGTCGAAAGTCCCAAGCCGAACAAACGGCTGTACGACAATATATCGCTGAAAAAGTTTACGCCGCCGTAAAGTTGCGAAAACCCGCCGAATATCTTTTTGATGCCCTTTTTGCCGCGCCCGCCGAGAACGAGCATCAGCAGTACGCCGACCACCATAAACACGATACCCGCGATTTTGAACCCGTCGGCAAGTTTCAGCAGCATATTGAGCGCAAGCAGGATAATGCCGATGAGTATAGAAAACCAGCTTATGACCTCGTTGAACAAGCCGATAACGTCTTTGTCGCGTTTTACAAGGAGATATCCTTTCATCGCAAGGCTGACGTTGATTTGCACCACTCCGACCGCAAGGCTTAATCCCAGCATATAAAGCGCGGTGTTCGGGTTTGTTTCGTCAATGGGCTTGAACCAGATAAGTTTTTCCAAAAACGTACCCGATACGTCAAACGCAAGCCAGCCGCCGAATACCACGCCCCAGATGAACGTCGATAATCCGCCCATTCCGATAATCAGAAGTATTCTGCCTTTTCCGGGAGGGGGTTTCAACAAAAAATATCCCAAAAAACCGCCAAGCATAAGGATAAGTCCGTACACGGCGTCGCCCATCATAATTCCGAAAATAAGGAAATAGAAAAACGCGACGACGGGATTCGGATCGACGTCCCTATACGACGGGGGCGAATACATATTCGTAATATTTTCGTACGGCGCGACGATTTTGTTGTTTTTGGTAAGAGTCGGCACGCTGTCGCCGGCAACGGGATCGCGCGTTTCGATAACGACCGCGTCGGTGGTGTTTTTAATTGCGCCTACGACCTTTTCTTCCTCGTCTTTCGGGAACCAGCCTTCAAGGACGAACGAAGTTTTCGTAAGAGCAAGCCCGTCGGACGCAACGAGTCGCGCGTTTTCGACGGTGTAATAATCGTAAAGTTGTTTGAAATCGGGAATATCGTCTTCAAAAGACAAAGATTCTTCGAGGAGGCTTTGCTTTTCCCTGTTGAGCGTTTTTACGTCCTGTTCGAGTTCCGCGATTTTTTCACTTGCGGTAACGTCGAAGTTATACGACGTTTTCACAAAGTCCGCTTCGTTTAGGGCTTCAAAAACCTTGTCGGCGTCGGATTTCAGCGCGACGACCGCAACGGGCAGCAATTTTCCGCCTCCCATAGTTTCGATATATACGGGATATTCGCCCCTGATTTTTTCAAGGACGGAAGTTTTTGAAGAATCTATAACGCCAAGAACGACCGACGTATGCGCGGTATCGCAAAACGCCGACATTCTGACGGCGACGTCGGAATAAACCGACAGCCCGTCGATGGTCGCGCGAAGTTTGTTCGTTTCCGCCTTTATATCGGCGTAACGACGGCTGATTTCTTCCAGACGGGAAACTTTCGACATAATTTCGTCTTCCCGCCCTTCGATTTCATAAAACTTTTCAAAGCCGATTCTGGGCGTCGGATTTATGAATTTTTTCTTTTTGGGAGTTACGTTCAGGACGTCTTCGGGCGCGACCGGCGTTTTATGTTTTTCCGCCTTGGCTTCCGATTTTTTGATAAGTACCGCGGTGCGGCTTTCGGTTTTCAGAAAGTCGAAAACGAATTGAAGGCGCAACGTAGCAGACGTGATTTCGTCACGCCTGTCAAGGTTTTCCTTATTAAAAGTGTTTTCGATAAGTTCCGACCGCTGCACTTCGACGACGCCCGTTTTTTCAAGCGTTTTCAAAAGCGCGTGCTTATCCTTGCCGTAAGCGACAAGGGTAAGTTTTTTCATATCAACGATTGCCATATTTTGTGAAAAGTTTTTCTTTTACGGTTTCGACCGCGGCGTCTTCGTTCACGACGCATTTTGAGATAAAGTCCGAGATTTCCTTGTTGCCTTCCCTTGCGATCATTTCGGTTTTTCTTTGTGCCGCGACTTCCGCGTTGTTCTGACGAAGACGGGTTGCGTCCTTGCTGTCTTTTGCAGCCTGTTTCAGAATAACGTCGGCTTCGGACTCGGCTTTCAGCCTGGTTTCCTTTGCGCGGGCCGTTGCGTCACGGACGATTTCTTCCGCCTGATTTTCGGCGCTCGTGATATTTGTTATTACTTCCTGAATCATTAAAATTCCTCGTGTAATTATTATTTGAAGTTCTTGTCCTCGATTGCGGCGATTTCGTCAAGGCGTCTTTGATGACGTCCGCCCGCATATTCGGTTTTCAGCCAAAGTTCCACGATTTGCACCGCAAGTTCGGGACGTACTACCCTGCCGCCCATTGCGATAATGTTGGCGTTGTTGTGCTCCTTGCAGGCTTGCGCGCAGAAAAGGTTGTCAACGACTGCCGCGCGGATACCTTTGACCTTGTTTGCGGCAATCGAAATACCGATGCCCGTGCCGCAAAGCAACACGCCGAGGTCGCAATCTTTGCTTGCGACGGCGTTTGCCACTGCTTCTCCGTAAATGGGGTAATCGACCGATGCGTCCGAGTTTGTGCCGAAGTCGACGACTTCGTGTCCGAGTTCTTTGAGTTTGTCAACGACCGCAGCCTTCAAAATAAATCCGCCGTGGTCACATCCGATTGCTATTCTCATACAATAGCCCCCTTTTTTCAAATAGTTATAAAAATACTATAACATAAGACTTTCGGTTTTTCAAGCGAAAAATATTCGACTTTTTGTAAAAAGAAAAATTATGTTGTATTTTTATACAAAAAGACATTATTATATAAACACTTAAAAAATAACGAAAAATCCGCCTGTGTTCAAGCGGAATTTTTTTTATAACAGCATTTTTCTTAAATCTTCGACGGTGTCGGCAATGAGGTCCGCGCCCGCGTTTTTGAGCTCGTCCCCTTCCGAAAATCCGTACTTTGCGCCGATGCACTTAATGCCGTGATTATGCGCGCACTCGACGTCGAATTTTCTGTCGCCGATCATCACGATTTTGTCCGACCGGGGGTTTCCGATGTTGTCAAGGACGTACGTTAAAAGCACGGTTTTGTCGTCGCGCTTTCCTTCCATATCGCTGCCGCCGATAAAATCGAAATATTGCTCCACGCCGAAATATTTTATGATTTTTCTGCAAAAATACTCGGGCTTTGCGCTTGCAAGCACGACGTGCTTCCCGCTTTTTTGAAGATCGCGTAAAAGTTCCGCCATACCGGGATAAATCTTATTTTCGCACCAGCCCTTTTCGCTGTATCTTTCGCGATAAACGTCCAGCATTCTGTCGCGTTTTTCCACGTCGTCGGTGTAGCGGCCGAAACTCACGCGAAGCGCGGGACCGATAAAACTCGTCAGTGTTTCAAAAGGAACGTCGATTCCTTCCGATTTAAGCGCTTTGTCCGCGCTTTTCGTTATTCCTTCCGAACTGTCCGACACCGTGCCGTCAAGGTCGAAAAGGACGTATTCGATATTTTTCAACTCGTCAATCATTACAAAAACCTTAAAAAATCATCGTCGTGGCAAAGGTATTTCGGCGGAACGTCCAGAACGGACAGTGCGCCGATAACGCCGTCTTCGTTCATTTTAACCGCGGCACGGGCATAAGTCAACAATATCTTTGCCGTAAAATCGGGGTTGCTTTGATGCGCAATCGAAAAATCGAGTTTTGCCCCGCTAGACGTCGCCGCGACTCTGCCGCCGTGGGCAAGGCTTTTATGGTTTTTTTCAAACTCGTTTTCGTCGATAAACCGCACGCTCGTTTCGTAGCCCTTGAAATAGTATGCCGTATTTTTGATTTTGTTTTCGATTTCCTTTTCGTCCGCGCCGTTTTCCTTTACGACGTACACTTCGCGCGTGTGCAGGCTTTCGGGCGTGTTCAAAGGTTTCTCGCCCGACAATATCATATCGACGACTTTTTCTTTCGGCACGGTGTATTGCACCGCATTTTTCACGCCGCTTATGCTTCTGACCGCTTCCCCGTGTCCCTGCGACGCGCCCCTGCCCCAGATCGTATACGGCTCTTCAAAAAGGAACGCGCAAAACGCGACTCTCGCAACGCTGAAAATTCCAGGGTCCCACCCCGCAGCCGCTATCGACACGCCGCGCCTTTTTTGCTGAATATCGTCAAGTTCTTTAATGTGTTCCGCGATTTCCGCGTGGGTGTCGAAAGTGTCCGCCGTATTAAACCTTTTCGCGACGATTCGGCTTTGTTCCCTAAGATTGGTTTTACTGCCGCCGCACAAAAGCATAATATCCGTTTCCGTATCGAAACTTCCGAAATTTTTGAAGTCGAAGACTTTCGTTTTAAACGGCGACGTTACGTTCCGCCTTGAAAATATCCCCGTTATTTCGTATCCGAGATTTTTTGCGTTGATTTCCGCCGCGCGCCCGAGATTTCCGTATCCCACGATTCCGATTTTCATAAAACACCGCCTTTTCCCTATTATATGCATTCATATACTGCGATTTACTTCACGCGGCGCGCCGATTTTTCATAATATGCTTTTGACGGGTGTATTAAAGAAGTTTCCCTTGGGTAAAATCATCGTGTACATAATTGTAGGTATTCGGAGGTGTCGATATGATAAAACGCGGTGAGATTTATTACGCCGATTTAAGCCCCGTCGTGGGGAGCGAACAAGGGGGCGTGCGTCCCGTACTTATCGTGCAGAACGACGTCGGAAACAAGTATTCCCCGACGATTATCGCCGCGGCAATAACCAGCAGACTCAACAAAACCAAACTGCCGACTCACGTCGATATTCCGCAAAGCGAGTTCGGGCTGCCGAAAGACAGCGTAATTTTGCTTGAACAGCTAAGAACCCTTGACAAAACCAGATTAAAAGACAAAATCGGCGATTTGTCCGACGGCGCAATGAGAAAGGTCAACGAAGGACTTATGGTCTCCCTCGGCTTTTACGAGTAGCACCTTATAAAAGCGATAAGGGAATCCTTGTCATAAAACCCACGCAAGATACTTGTACTTGCGTGGAGAAAAGCAAATAAAAAACGAGGTGTTTCGCCTCGTTTTTCGTCATCTTTCATTTTCTTTTTTTGCCGCGTATCAGGTACTTTTCCCCGTCGTCGACGGTTTGTACGATATCGAAAAGTTCCTTGAAAATGTTCGCTTCTTCGTCTGCCGATTCAAGGTCTTTCGACACGATTTTCGCCCCGCCCGAATGGCGCGCGTTGATAACGCTTGGCGGATCGCTGTGAATTATCGAAAACTCGCCGCCCTTTTTAAGGTTATTGTTTATCGCCGTCAAAAACGCTTGCGTGTCCGTAAAATGCGGATAAGCGTTGTAGATCACGATTTTGTCGAAATTGCCTTCCGAAAAGTCGTAAAAATCTGCAATTTCGTATCGCAAATTTTCGTCGCGGTTTTTGGACTTTGCAATGGCAATCATATTCTCCGAAAGGTCGATTGCGACAACGTTTTTCGCGCCGAGTTTCAAAAGGTGTTTGTCGATAATTCCCGTGCCGCAAGCAACGTCCAGAACCTTGTCGCCGGGGTTGATATTCGCAAGTTTTACAAGGTTGAAAACATCGTCATCGGACAGTTTTTGCCTTGCGTCCCAGTCCTTTGCAAGACTGTTGAAAAAGTCTTTGTTTTGCTGTGTTCTTTTGTCCATAATCGTTTGAAATAATACCAAAAACGCCGTTTTACGCGGCGTTTTTCATCAATAAAGTTTATTTTAAGCCGGTTCCGTGGAAAGTATATCCTTCCTTGTCGATAAGGCGCATTTGCAGTTTAAGTTGCTCGATAAACTCCGCGTTGGACGAAGTTTTGACAAGCATTTGCAACAGATTTTCAGCCGCCGATTCCGTATCGCCCGACGACAAAATTTTACGCATTGTCCACACGCCTTCCAGCTCATCCTGCGACAACAACAAGTCTTCTCTTCTCGTGCCGCTGCGGTTTAAATCGATTGCGGGGAAAATCCTCTTTTCGGACAGTTTTCTGTCAAGGTGGATTTCCATATTGCCCGTGCCCTTGAACTCCTCGTAAATGACGTCGTCCATACGGCTTCCGGTGTCGACGAGAGCGGTTGCGATAATGGTAAGGCTGCCGCCGTTTTCGATATTTCTCGCGCTTCCGAAAAACGATTTCGGGCTGTGCAACGCGCCGGGATCGATACCGCCGGAAAGCGTCCTGCCCGTCGGGGGAATCGCAAGGTTATATGCGCGCGCAAGGCGGGTTAAGCTGTCCATCAGAATCACGACGTCTTTGCCGTTTTCGACAAGTCGTTTCGCGCGGGAAAGCAACAGTTCCGCCGCTTTCGTATGGTGTTCCGGCATTTCGTCGAAAGTGCTGTAAACGACCTCGCCTTTAATGCTTCTTTGCATATCGGTAACTTCTTCGGGACGCTCGTCGATGAGCAATACCATAAGGGTTACGTCGGGATAATTTTCCGAAATGCTGTTCGCGATTTTTTTAAGCAGAGTTGTTTTGCCCGCTTTCGGGGGCGACACAATCATACCGCGCTGCCCTTTTCCGATTGGCGCGATAAGGTCGATTTCGCGGATTGCGAAGTCGTTTTTGCTGCGCGCGTTTTCAAGTTTCAGACGCTCGTCGGGATAAATGGGGACAAGGTCGTCAAAGCGCGGGCGTTTCCTGAGTTCTTCCGCGGGCACGCCGTTGACGGTATTGATGATTAAAAGCGCGGCGGGCTTATTGTCGTAAGCGACCTTCACAATGCCCTTAATCATATCCCCCTGACGAAGTCCCGCTTTCCTGATTTTGATTGCGGAAACGTAGACGTCCTTTTCGCTGTGTTCGCAGTTTCTGACGCGGATAAAGCCATAGCCGTCGGGGTGAATTTCCAGGATACCTTCCCTTTCTTCGCAGGTATCGTCGACAGCCATAATCTCGTTTATCGATTCCGCGGCTTTTTCGGGGACGTCGTTCTGCGCGTTCCTTCTCGGGGCGTCGACAAGTTTCGACGGGCGTGAAACCGGGCGGATTTTAAGCCCTTTTACCCTTTGAGAAGACGCTTCGACAATTTGTGAAATAAGTTCTTCCTTGTTTAATTTTGTCGGGGACTGTACCCTGTTTTCGCGCGCGATTTCGCGCAATTCAAACAGGTTTTTGTCCTGCAACTGTTCGCGTGAAAAATCCATAAATACTCCGAATTTTTGAAATTTTGAATATAAAAACGCAACACAAAACGCTGCATAATAAGTATATGCCGATTACGGAGCGTTTTATACGATAAAAAGTGCTTTATACGTTAAAGTGTGCGTTATTGCTGACTTTTGAAAACGTAGACTTTCGTGCTTTCGCCGTCGAAGTCGAAGCGGTCGAACTCAACCGTATCGCTGTCGAGATACACGATTTCGTCTTTATCAAACAAATCGAGAAAATCGTCAAGACCGTCGATGTCAAGGCTGCAATCTTCGGTTTTGAAATGCATGGGGATAACGACGTCGGGCATAAGTTTATCGACGTATTCTTTCGCTTCCTCCGCATTGATGGTATAGTTTCCCCCGACGGGGATAAGAAGGACGTTTGTGGGGACGAGTGCTTCCGCAAGCATTGCGTTGCATTCTTCGCCGATGTCGCCGAGATGGCACACTTCGACGCCGTCAAGGCGATACTGGAACACAAGATTTTGTCCGCGAAGTCTTCCGCCTTCCTTGTCGTGGTCGGTAAGAAGGCTTCTGATGTGAACGCCTTTGACCTCAAACAGACCTTGTTTATTGATAATAACGGGGTTGCCCTTGATTCCTTTGATGAAGTTGTGATCCTCGTGATTATGACTGAGCGTCACGGCGTCGCAAGAAACTTCGGGCATCGAGAAACCGACGTACGGGTGGTACGGGTCGGTGATGATTGACGTACCTGTGCTCTCTTCGAGTTTGAAGCAGGAATGCCCCAACCAATGAACTTTCACAATAAACTCCTTATATAAAAATTACTTATTAGATTTGTTAAGACTTTCGTTGTGCCTGCGCAGCAAATCGTGGATTTTCTCATGCGGATCGAGAAGCCCCGATACCGACGCGTTGTGGTTGCACGCCGAAATGATATACGCCATATATTTGGACAATTCCGCCTTTGAAAACCATTCTCTTTCAGAAAGTTCGGGCAAGGTGTACGAAAGGTTTGTGGAGATAACGCCGTCGAAAATACCTTCCGCATAGGCTTTGTCGAACCTTTCCGTGCCTTCCGTGAACATTGCGAAGGTGGGGACGAGGATAATGCGTCTTGCGCCCTTGTCTTTCAGGTCTTTGGCAAGGTGCAACATACTGTCGCCGGTTGCGATAATGTCGTCGGCGACGAGAATGTCCTTGCCCGCAACGGGATTGCCGATGTATTCGTGCGCGACGATGGGATTTCTGCCGTTGATGACGACAGAGAAGTCGCGACGTTTGTAAAACATACCGAGATCCAGCCCCAGAACCGAAGCGTAATAAATATTACGACTCATCGCGCCTTCGTCGGGGGAGATAATCATCGTGTGTTCTTTGTCGAAAACGATGTCGGGATATTTCCTTACGACCGCTTTCAGAATCTGATAACACGGGAAGAAGTTGTCAAATCCCATAAGGGGCACGGCGTTCTGCACGCGGGGATCGTGAGCGTCGAAGGTAATCAGGTCTTTCACGCCCATTACTTCCAGTTCTCTCAGCATAATGGCGCAGTCCAAAGATTCCCTTGCGTTTCTTCTGTGCTGACGTCCGCCGTAAAGAAGCGGCATAACGACGGTGATGCGCGACGCTTTGCCGCCGACCGCCGAAATAAGTCGTTTCAGATTTTGGAAATGGTCGTCGGGACTCATACACTGCATTTGTCCGAACATTTTGTATTGCACGCCGTGGTTACCGGTGTCGATAACGACGTACAGGTCTTTGCCGCGTACGCTGTCAAGAATCATTGCCTTGCCGTCGCCCGACGTAAAACGCGGGAAGTTGGTGGGAACGATAAAAGATGCGGGGGTTTTCTTCGCACATTCTCTGCCATACCAGTCAACAAGGTATTTATCGACTTTTTCGGCGAATTCTTCCGCGCCGGGTAAAGCGATTATGGCAAGGGGATATGCAGGGATTTCGTCTTCGGAAAATACGGTATCAAAAGCAGGTGTCATTGGTAACCTCCAAAATTCTATTGATATTTTATCATATTATTTTGTTTTCGCCAAACGATTTAGGGGGGTTATTCGGAATTAAAATAAAATTGTTTAGTGTCAATATGACACTTATTACTGTCGTTTGTTACGACTTTGTTATTTTTAGTCGTTCAAAGTCGCACGCTTTTGAAAAATCGACTCTTTTCCCGTGCGGTTATTTTATGGAAATTCCGTCGCAAAAAACAAATTTGATTTTTTTGTTCCGCCCTTTTTACGTTCGTCTTAAACTCCACGACGTAAAAGTAATTTATCCGATTTTTGCGGGAACGAACGTTCTTTCGTCGGCAAAAACCCAACTGCCGCGAATTTTGACGGAAACCTTATAAATCGTCCGATTTGTAAAATTTTTGCCCTGTCGCGCGTTGTTTACACAGGATTTCAGGTACCTTTTTATGGATAAGTATAGATTAAATTGAATAGAATACGTTTGACACGCTCGCACGCGTAGTATATAATATCAAGTAGCAGCAATAATTTTGCAATTCTAGATTAAGGAGAACGGAAAATTATGAACAAAATGCAAAAGTTGACTTGTGCAAAAGTTCTGAAAGTAATTTTCTATTTACTCGGTTTCCCGCTTCTTATGTTGTTTGTCGCAAAGGACAGCATGATCTTCTTCAACGAAGGCGCGTTTTCCGAAACGGCGAAAAACGGCATTACGGCGGCGCTCGTTTTGTGGGCAGGTTTCACACTGCTTCAAATCGGGCTTTACCTTGTATTGAAAAAACAACAGGCTGTCCGCACAATTATACTCGTCATTCTTGCGGTTGCGCTCATGCTCGCCCCGATTGCGGGACTTGACATTCGCAACGAAAAGGAACTTGACAAGATCAGGACGGAATACTCCGACAAAGGCGTTAAGGTTGAAAACTACTCCTTGCAAAAGCAGTGGTTCAACGCCCTTTCCGCAAACAAACGCGAGTCGGGATACGCCTATAAGCTGAACGACCGCGTCGACAACGTGATAAGGACTTACGGTCTTTCGGAATATTATCCCAAAATGTATCGTGAACGCACGCAACTCAATACGGCGGTCGCGTATTATCAGGTCGGCGGGCTTGACGGTGAAATGATTAAGGTCACCGGGGACAACATCGACGGCTTGTTCGACAGTCTGAAAGCGCAAAGCCCGTACGCATACAACCCCAACGGATTGTTGTACGACGGCTATATCTTCGGCGTCGAAAACGTTCTGGAACTTCTCATCAAATACAACGAATACGCAAAACTGACGGTTTACCGTCCCACTAAGTATACCGTTGCCGACTACGCCGAAGCGTTCAACGCAGGCTGCTACGTCATAAAAGACGGCGCATACGTTACGATGAAAGCGGCAGGCGAAACATTCTGCAAGCAGCCCGGCACGATATATTACGAGCAGCTCGCAATCGCCGACGCTTACAAGAAAATGGTAAGCGAAATCGAAGAAAGCGCGACCAACGCGTCCGCATACGTAAGCGACGCCTGGTACAACTACACCAACGATATTACCGAAATTCTGGACACCCGCACCGGCAAAATGACGAATTATTCAACCCTTCGTATCGAAGAAGACAATTATCGTCTGACCGATTCGCGTCTTAACGCGGTGCTCGGCACGCTGTTTGAATATCTCGGGATGAACCCTGCAATCAATAAGCTCCTTGACAGTCTGAAAGCGCAACAACTGCTTGACCTTGTCAACTCCCTGCTTAAAGAAAACGGCGCCGACCTTTCAAGCGGCGATATCGGCAACGTCGTTTCGCAACTTCTTTACGGCTACAACAACGGTAAAGGCGGCGAAACCACAGGTCTTGCGCTGCCCGCACAATATCTCTTCGGCAACCTTAACTTCACGTCCAAAGAGGTTTATAAATCAACCGGCAAAAACGCTTTCAAAGTCGGCGCGCTGGCGGACGAAGTAGTATACGTTACCACGTACACCGACTCCGGCGAAGTCAACGATGACGGCACCCCCGTTCTTACCGCAAAGATTACCCGCGAAGCGTTCGATAAGACAACGATGAAACAACTTCCCACAACCAGCGCGGAAATCGTTCTCGGGCAGAAATACACCACGGGCGACACTTATGCAAAGACGGACCTCGGGACGGCTTATAAAGCATATGAGACGAAACTCAAAAGTGACAACAAAAACCCCAACACGGCTGCGCTTGTCGACATTATCAAGAGTTTGCAACCCGCTTTGGGACTTGTCGGCGGTCTTCTGAACCTCAACGACATAATCGGCGGTCTTGTTTCCGGACTTGACGTTTCGGCAATTTTGAAAGCAATCGCTCCCGACCTTGACCTGAACGCGATTCTCACGCAGATTCTCAGCAAGATCGACCTTACGGGCGTTACCGTCGAAGGCGTGCAAAAACTTCTGGACACCGTCCTTGGCGAACTTTCGTTTTACAGCCACCCGCTTCTTAAAAAGTGCTGGCAGTCCGACTTCGTGTCCGACACCGACAAAGCACTTGCCACAACCGCCGGCACAACGGTCGATATGAGCGACTATGCCTGGGTTAAATACACCTGCGAAGATTTCGGCATTACGTCCGGTTGCGCGCTTGCTGCAAAAGGCGGTCTTCTCACAGGAAAGACAATCGGTAACGGCACTTCTGCCGACGCCGCGATTTCCCTTGCCGACTGCTATCAGTTGCAGGCAGACATTGCCTATCAGCCCGAAATGTATCCCTTGCTTGCCGCAAGACGTTTCTTCTCGATTTGGGCAGGCATACTCGCGATGAGCATCTTCCTTTCGACCTACTTCCACAATAAGGAAAGACTCTACGCTTACGAAATCGCTCTTAACGGAGGTGAATATTGATGAAAGCATTGCTTAAAATCGCAAAAATAGTATGTTACGTATGCAGCTTCCCGCTGTTTATGGTTTTCGCAATCCTTGCGTCGATGCACAACGTTGAAAAAGGCGGCTCGTATGGTCTTTTGACCTACGCAAGCATTATCGTTGCCGTTTTATTCTCGGTAATATGGGCGATTGTCGTCTTGGTGCAGGAACTTAAACTTTCCAAAAAAGACGTCAAAAACAAAGCGAAAAAGATAAGAAAACAAACCGCATGTCAGGTTGTTGTCAGCCTGATGCTCTGCTCAGGGCTTATGTTCGTTCTCGACGGCGCGCTGCCCATGATTTTCGGCGACCTTACTTCCGGCACGATTTTCTATGAAGACGTTGCGGAGTCCGACGCCGCAAACAACCGTGCGACGCTCAACAAAGATATGCTTGACGCAATTATCGCCAGAAGCGTGCTTAACGGTATCATCGGCGAAAACGAAGACGGCAACACCCAATACTTCTCTTATTACAAACAGTCCGAGCACGACAACAGCGGCAACTACACGGGCGCATATACAGGCCGCGTTCTCGACAAAGACGGAAACGCTCTTGTCCTTTGCAAATACGGTTTCTACGTGAAAGATACCGTAGGTTCCAACGACTCTTCTTATAAGGATTTTGACAAAGAATACTGCCGTACAAACGCGGCGGAACCCGCTTTGAAATCCGACGAAGAAATCGCCACCATGGTTGAATACTTCCAGAAAAAAATCAAGAAGTACACCGACATGGGTTACAGCAGCGAAGAAGTTAAGTCGCTTGTCGCCCGCGACGGCAAGTACAATATGTACGACAGTTTGAACCTTTCCGGTTACGAAAGCTGGGTTGGCCCGTGGGTTGACCTTGCAAACGACAGCCGTATGACGATTCCCGTTGTCCTGAACCTTGTTCTCGGTCAGCGTCCTTCCGTTGTGACAGGCGACCAGAAAGGCGGCCCCAAGAACAATCCCGACGAAACCCGCGTAATGCAGCCCAACCTGCACCTTTATCCGTGGTACAACCCCACAACCTGCAAGGTTGAAATGATCGAAGTCGGCTGGACGGTCCTCGATATGATGGGCGACGGCTACACCTACAACCCCGACAAAATCGACGGCACAGACGTTACCCTTCCCGTTGACCTTTCCGGCACGCTCGGCGAAGGCGGCTTGTTCGCAATGATCAGCGGCATCAATATCGGCAGCGCAAACGGACTCAACGTCGGCGAACTTTTGAAGACGATCGGGCTTGGAAACTGCCTGACCGAAACTTCAAGTCTCCTTGGCGTTCTTGAAATCCCGCCCGTATATTACCTGCTTGACAGCATTCTCAATTCCGTCGCATACGCGGTCGGCAATCCCAACGTCGCAGGCACCCCCGGATTTGCGGAAGACGGCATCACCGTCGATAATTCAAATACCGGTTCTTCGGGTTGGAGATACGGCTTCGCGCCCTTGTTCCTGAAACTCGTCAACGCGGACGGCTCTGTTGTCGGCACCACCAACGGCAGCTACTACGGCAACGTCGGCGACAAACCCACGCAGCTCGGCGTATATTCGCAAAACTACTCTCGCGGTACAATCGACTATATGCGTTACAGCTGGGTTGACGCAAACGGTCTGCTCTTCGCAATCACCGGCTTGTTCGCAATTCGTCAGACTTGCTATATCTTCTCCGGCGTTACGGTTATCCTTGCGATTCTTATCGGCGCAATCCGTATGAAAGAATATCGCCTTGATAATCCCGGCACGGACGGCAAAAAACACGACGACGAAAACACCGATACGCCTGTTACCGAAGACGCCGCAGCGGATACTAACGACGCCGCAACCGACGCAACCGACACCGCAACCGAAACTTACGAAGTCCCCTATTCGGGCATGACGTACGAAGTTCCCACTTACGACGTTTACAATCAACAATAATTTTCCGTTTGAAAACCCCTCGCCACCGCGAGGGGTTTTTTATTTATGTTGCCTGCGGCAACGATGTTTGCCTTCGGCAAGCGATGATGCGATGTTTTTGCCTGTCGGCAAAAGCGATGTGCCTTTCGGCGCGATGTGTGCCTCTGGCACGTTGCGGATTAAAAATTGTCATTGCGAGGCACCGCTTTGCGGTGCTGTGGCAATCTCCCGGAAGGGAATCCTTTTCATAAAACCCACGCAAGATACTTTTGTACTTGCGTGGAGAAAAAGGCGCACACAAGCAAAAGAGGGAGCATTATTGCCTGCAATAATGTGATTTCAAAAGCGCAGTGTGCGCCGCACTTTGCTTTGCAAAAACTACGGCGCAGCGATTATTTATCGCTGCGCCGTAAACGGTTTCTTGTCTTTCATTTTTAATTCAATTTGTGTTTTATCGCGTCCACAATCATATCAAAAGCAACCTCGTTATATCCGCCTTCCGGCACGATGATATCGGCGCGCTTCTTTTCCGGCTCGATAAACCTTTCGTGCATCGGTTTGACGGTCGTAAGGTACTGCAAAACGACGGAATCGAGGCTCCTGCCTCTTTCCTTGACGTCGCGGATAATGCGCCTTAAAATCCTTACGTCGGCGTCCGTGTCAACAAACACCTTGATGTCGATAAGATCGCTGAGCGCAGGGTTTTCAAAAAGGAACAGCCCTTCCAGAATGATTATTCTTTTTGGTTCCACCGTGACGGTGTCCTTATCGCGCTTATACTCGGCGTAGTTATAGACGGGACACTCGATGGTTTCACCCGCTTTAAGGCGTCTTACGTCGTCGGTAAACCGTTCCATATCGAACGAATCGGGGTGGTCGTAATTTATCTGCACGCGCTCCTCAAACGTTTTATCGGGAAAGTCCTTGTAATAACTGTCCTGCTTAATTATGACGGAGTTGTTTTTGAAAACCTCGTTCAGGCGTTGTGCGAGCGTGGTTTTGCCGCTGCCCGTGCCGCCCGTAAAACCAATTACGATACTGTTCATAACTCTTTTGCGTCTTCCTGTTCGGCTTTCTTTTTCAGCCAGCATTTTCTGCACATCGCGACGTACCTGTCGTTGCCGCCGAGACACACCTGTTCGCCCGAATACACGACGTTGCCGTCATCGTCAAGGCGCGCGTTGACGGTTGCCTTCGCGCCGCATTTGCACACCGATTTGATCTCGGTAATGGACTCGGCAATTTCAAAAAGTCTGCGACTCCCCGGGAACAAGTGCGTCAGAAAGTCGGTGCGAAGACCAAAGCACAGCACCGGCACGTTGAAGTCGATGACGATTTGTCCGAGTTCGTCCACCTGTTCGGGCGTCAGAAACTGGCACTCGTCCACAATGATGACGTCGCGGTCGCGGTACTTTTCCTCATACTCCTTGTAAAGGTCTTCCTTATCGTTCACGACGACGGCTTTTGCGGTAAGCCCGATTCGCGATTTGACGATTTCCTCTCCGTCGCGCACGTCCACGGACGGTTTCAGAAGCAGCACTTTCATGCCGCGCTCTTCATAGTTGAATTTGGTAATAAGGGCCTGGGCTGTTTTCGAGCAGCCCATCGCCCCGAATTTGAAATATAATTTTGCCATAGTTTAGCGCATACCCTTGTCGTACGGAATCCCCTCCGCTTTCGGCGCGCGCGACTTTTTGGACGTGAACGCCAGAACGATAAGGGAGACGATATACGGCAACATATTGTAAACCGTGCCGCTGATGCCGATATTCGCAAGCCAGTCGATGCCGAGATACACGTTCGACAACGCCCTGAACAAACCGAACAACAATGCGGCAAGCGCGATTCTTATCGGTTTCCATTGACCGAAAATCATGACGGCAAGCGCAAGGAAGCCCGCGCCCGCAACGCCGACGTCGAAGTGCCAGGTGCTGTTTGCCGCGGCGATATAAATAAGACCGCCAAGACCGCCGAGCGCGCCCGAAATAATAACGCCCGCGTATCTCATTTTGTAAACGTTGATACCGACGCTGTCTGCCGCCTGCGGATGCTCGCCGCAGGAACGAAGTCGCAAACCGAATTTGGTTTTATACAGCACAACCCACGACACAATCAGAAGAATTATCGCAATCACGATAAACCAGCTGAGTTCGAGTTTGCCGATTTTGAAGATAAAGCCGCGCCTTGCGTCGATGTAGTCGAGTATTGCCGAGAAGTTGGAGCCGTTGCTGCGCTTTGTGTTGAACGCTTTGATAAGCACAGTTGCGGTTGCCGTCGCCAGCATATTGAGCGCAGTGCCCGCAAGAGTCTGGTCGGCTTTGAAGTTGATGCACGCCACCGCAAGAAGAAGCGACGAAACCATACCGACAAGCGCGGCGACGATAAGAGTCAGAATTACGATAAGTCCCGGGGGTGTGGTTGCGGGCAACAAAACCATTGTCATTGCGCCGCCCATCGCGCCGAAAACCATAATACCTTCAAGGCCGATATTGATAACGCCCGAGCGTTCCGAGAACATGCCGCCGAGAGCAACCAAGGTCAAAACTGCCGCATAAATCAAAGTATATTGAACAAGTAACGTCATTTCTCATCGACCTCCTTTCCGGATTTTTCATCGACAATCGGGGGCATTTCCTCGACCTCCGTTTCGACCTCTTTCTTAAACTCTTCTTCGGGGGTTTCCGAATTATCGTTTATTTCGCCGTCGGACGCGTCGGACGCCGTTTCGGTGACGGTTGAGTCAGCCGCTACTTCCGCCTGTGCGCCTATTTTATCGGCGATTTTTTCGGTGAGTTTATTCAGATATTTTTTCATGAATTGTTTGAAGAACAGTACGAACGCGCACAGATAAATAATGATTGCGATCATAAGGTCGGCAACCTGCGGGTTGTAGTACGTCGTGTCGACGTATCCGCCGCCGAGCGTGATATGTTCGATAAATAAACCCGCAACAACTATACCGATAGGGTTAAGACCGCCAAGGAACGCGACGGCGATGCCGTTGAAGCCCATTGCGGGAACGGAGCTTGCCGTCTTGAAGTTTTCGATACCCGTGAGATAGAAAAACGCCGCTCCGAGGGACGCAAGTGCGCCCGAAATCGCCATTGTAAGGATAATATTGCGTTTATCTTTCATACCCGCGTATTTTGCCGCGAATTTATTGTTGCCCGTTGCTTTCAGTTCGTACCCGAAAGTCGTTTTGTTCATTACGATAAGGACGATAACCGCAATAATTATCGTGAAAATAATCGCAAGGGTAACGTATTGGTTATTGCTGAAAAGTTTTGAAAGACCACCGTCGGGAATAATTGCTTTTTTTCCTATTCTGTAAGTTTCCGACAACGTAGGGTTCATTGCTTTCGGATGGCTCAGCATGATATTTGTGAGATACAGCCCTATCCAGTTTGTCATAATGCAGGCGATGACTTCGTTCACGTTGAACAGTGCCTTGAATAATCCGGAAAGCGCACCCCAGACCGCGCCCATCAATGCGGCAACGACTATGCACGCGTACCAGGGAAGTTGCCACACGAGCGCGGCATAAAGCGAAAAGCAAATGCCGATGCAATACTGTCCGCCGACGCCGATATTGAACAAGCCCGCCTTATACGCAAACATTACCGAAAGTCCGCACATGATAAGCGGCACGGATTTCACCAGTGTCGAGCCGAAATAATACTTTTCAAGTCGTGGGTTTGACGAAAAGTTGCCAAAGTTTTTAAGTATTGCCCCCATTGCTTTTCCTGCGTTTTCCGCATTAATGCAAAGCAATACGATATAACCAAGTAAAATACCGAGAAGCGCGCACAATATTGACGAAATTACCGTCTGCGTGCCTTCTTTTTTGACAAAAGTCAACATTTTGGGCTCGTTGCCGTCGGTCTGGACGAATAACGACTTGAACCAGCGTTTTGTTTTTTCACCGAAGTTTTTCATTGTTCGTCCTCCTTGTTGTTTTCAAAGTTATCGCGCTTTGCGCCTGCCATATACAAACCGAGTTCCTGCACCGTGGTTTTCTTCGGGTCGAGTTCACCCACGATTTCGCCCTCGTACATTACAAGGATTCGGTCGCTCAGATTCATTACTTCGTCGAGTTCCAGCGATACAAGCAGTACGCCCGCCCCCGCGTCGCGGTCTTTCACGATTTGCGAGTGGATATATTCGATTGCGCCGACGTCAAGTCCGCGTGTGGGCTGTACGGCAATCAGGAGTTTATGCTCGCGGTCGAGTTCGCGCGCGACGATTGCCTTTTGCTGATTGCCGCCCGACATGCTTCTGACCATTGTTACGGAGCCTTGTCCGCTTCTGACGTCGTACTGTTCGATAAGTTTGTCGGAATATTTCCTGACCGCCTTCTTTTTTATGAAACCGGCTTTTTCAAACTCTTTTTGCCAGTATTGTTGAAGCACCATATTTTGTTCCAGCGTATAATCCAAAACAAGCCCGTATTTATGCCTGTCTTCGGGGATATGGCTCATTCCCGTTTTGCTGCGCTTTCTTATCGGTGCTTTCGTGATATCCTGTCCGCAAAGGGTGATCCTTCCCTTCACGTCGGCGTTCGGGTCAAGTTCCTGCGCCTTGTTTTTATTGAACAGCAAAACGAGTTTGTTCCAAAGAGCAACGGCTTTTGCCGCAACCGTTTCACCGAATTTTTTCAGTTTTTTCCAAATCTTTTTGCCAAGTTCGACAAAGAAGAATTTCAGTTGTTCCCCGCACTGCGTGAAAAACAATTTCGCGCGTTCCTGTTTTTCGACTTCTTTCAGTTTTTGCCATACGGGTTTTTCAACGTGTTCTTCGACCTCTTCTTTGACGTTGGGCGCAAGTTTTTCAAGCCCCGTTATGCCGTAAACAAGTTCGGTCTGACCGTTGCCGTCAATGCCCGCGATACACACGATTTCGCCCGCATGCACCTGAAAACTCACGTCCTTTACGGCAAGTTTTTTGTGAATCTTGCTTTCGACGCACAGGTTTTCGACGTCCAACACAACGTCTTCGGGTTTTGCATCGTCTTTATCGACCTCAAATTTGACGTGACGCCCGACCATCATTTCGGAAAGTTCTTCCTTTGTCGTGTCCTTGATTTCGACGGTGCCGATGTATTTGCCCTTTCTTAAAACGGTGCAACGGTCGGCAACCGCCATAATTTCGTTGAGCTTGTGGGTGATGAACAAAATCGACTTTCCTTCCGCCGCAAGGTTTTTCATAATCTTCATAAGTTCGTCGATTTCCTGCGGGGTAAGGACTGCCGTCGGCTCGTCAAAAATCAGAATTTCATTGTCGCGGTACAGCATTTTCAAAATTTCGACGCGCTGTTGCATACCGACCGTGATATCTTCGATTACCGCGTCGGGATCAACCATAAGCCCGTACTTTTCTGAAAGTGCGACAACCTTTTCGCGCGCCTCTTTTTTTGTCAGAAAGCCCGCCTTATTAGGCTCCGCCCCAAGGATAATGTTGTCAAGTACGCTGAACACCTCCACAAGTTTGAAGTGCTGATGCACCATACCGATGCCAAGAGCGGTTGCGTCGTTGGGGTTACTGATTTTTACGACTTGTCCGTTTTTCAGAATTTCGCCTTTTTCGGGCTGATACAAGCCGAACAACACCGACATAAGCGTGGATTTTCCGGCGCCGTTTTCACCAAGAAGGGCGTGAATTTCCCCGCGTTTTAATTGCAACGTAATATCGTCGTTTGCAATAATTCCGGGGAATTCTTTCGTGATATGGCGCATCTCAATGACGAAGTCTTCGGATGCGTCATTTTTTACATAGTTTTCTGCCATATCGATATAACCTCAAAATTGATATTCTTATTATACTATATATCGGCTGTGTTTTCAAGAAATTTATATAAGTTTAGTTTTCCAACGCATAAAAAAAGGAAGGCAGAGCCTTCCTTTCTTTTTGGTTTTCGATTAGTGAATGATAGCCTGCGTAGTTACGGTAATCGTGGTCGTAGGCATTTTGTCGGTTGCGTCGGAAATCGTGATGGTTCCGTCAAAGATTTTTTTGACAAGCGTTGCATAATCTTCTTTCGTGAAGTTCTTCATCGACCAGGTGTCCGTCGGAAGTTGTACGTAGTTCAAGGAAGCGTCGGTACCCGATACCATACCTAATTTATTGATTTTGCCTGCATAGTTTTCCCATTTGCCTGCAAAAATATCGGTAAGAATAGTGTTGACGGTAGGAGCAAGACCTTTCATTGCAGAAGTAATGCACAAACCTGCGCCGTATTTACCGTTAATGTTATAACTTTGGTCGGTGTCTACGCCGATGACTTTGCCGTTGACGCCTGCTTTCGTCGCCGCTTCACAAGCAGAAGTAAAGATACCGCCGCCGCATGCAAATACGACTTCTGTTCCGCCTTGATACCAAGTATCCATCGCCGCGGTGATTTCGGGAGAGCCTTGGAATTTACCACCGTATACATAGTTTACGGATACTTCGTTTGCAATGCCAAGTTCGACAGCAGCAGCGTTCACGCCTTGTACGTAACCGTAACCGAAACGGATAACCGCAGGAACTGCCATACCGCCAAGGAAGCCGAGCTTCTTATAGCCTTCTTTAACAGCAGCATAGCCTGCCATAAAGCCGGAGATTTCTTCTTGATATACGAAGCAAGTTACGTTCGAAGGAAGTTGATAAGTCCACTTCGGATTATCGGGATTATAATCATATTCTTTACCATACTTTGCTTCAAGCAAATCGCCTCTTGCAACGTCCAACGCAACGAATTTAATTTCGGGATTGTTGTCGGCAACTTCAACGATTGTACCGCCGAATGCATAACCGGGCATAACGATAATTGTATAACCTTCGGCAATAGCAGCGTTTACGGAAGCGACACGGGCTTCTGTGCTGTCACCGGTAGGTTTATAATACTTAAACTTAATGTTGTTAGCATCGCAGTAAGCCTTGCATGCTTCGTACGTGGTCTGGTTGAAGGATTGGTCGGTGATATCGCCGTAGTCGGTAATCATAGCTACTTTTACGCCTTTGTCACCCTTGTCTTTGTCTTTGTTGCACGCGGTGAACGCGAAGCAACTTGCAACGATAGCCACAACAAGAAGCGTTACGAGTAATACTTTTTTCTTCATATTCTTCTCCTTTAGGTTTATAATTTAGCAGTTTAGTCTGCTTAACCATCCTTATACATAGCGAAACGGTCAAAGAAAATAACCTCAACCGTTTGTCAATTTGATTATAGCTTATTTCAAAAAAAAATGTCAAGACTTAATCAAAATTATTATTAAGGATTTATTATTTAAATATAAATATACGCGTGTCGTGTTTTTTGCTCAAACAATGAAACCGCAAGTTTATGCGACAATTCGGTTGCAAGAACACTATTTTTTGTCATATTCGACAAATTTCGCAACAAAAAGACGCCCAAGGTTATCCTCGGGCGTCCGACGTCGTTTTTTGAAAAATTATTTGTTCTCGCCAAGAAGTCTGGACAAAAACTCCTTCGTGCGCTCTTCTTTCGGGTTTGTGAAGATGTCTTTCGGCGCGCCTTCTTCGACGATGACGCCCTGATCCATAAACACGACGTTGGTCGCAACGTCCCTTGCAAAAGCCATTTCGTGCGTGACGACAACCATCGTAAGCCCGCTTTCGGCAAGCGTTTTCATGACTGACAAAACCTCGCCCACCATCTCGGGATCGAGCGCGGAAGTCGGCTCGTCAAAGAGCAGCACCTCTGGCTCCATTGCAAGCGCCCTTGCGATTGCGACGCGCTGTTTCTGCCCGCCCGAAAGTTGCCCGGGACGCGCGTCGACGTACGCTTCCATACCGACAAGTCTCAGATACTTCCTTGCCCTGGCTTCGGATTCTTCCTTTGAAAGTTTCAGGACTTTTCTGGGGCCGACCGTACAGTTTTTCAGTACGTTCATATTTTTGAAAAGGTTGAACGACTGGAAAACCATACCCACCTTTTTCCTGAATTCCGCAGGGTTTTTGGTGTTGACGACGTTCTCTCCGTTCAAAAGTATTTCGCCCGAAGACGGAGTTTCAAAAAGGTTGATGCAGCGAAGAAGCGTGGATTTGCCGCTGCCCGACGCGCCGATTATGCAGGTAACGTCGCCGCGGCGCACGGTGAAGTCGATGTCTTTCAGGACTTCGTGATCGCCAAAAGATTTTCCAAGGTGTCTGATTTCGATGACGACCTCGTTTTGGGCGTTATCCGCGCGGGTTTCGCATTCCGTTTCGTTTATCAAATTATCGTTTCTGATTTCGTCAGTCATTGCCGTTACCTCCGGCGGCGGTCTGCTCACGCAAGATAGAGTCCGCGTCCATATTTTGCGAGCCCTGCACCGTATAGTTCTTTTTGCCGTCCATTTTCTTTTCGATAAGGCGCAGAATGCGTGTTATAGTGAAAGTCAGCACAAAGTAGATTATCGCGACAAGCAAATACGTTGCGAAAGTCTGGTAGTTTATGGAGTTTATCGTGTACGCCACAAAATACAGTTCGGTAAAACCGATAACGTTAAGCACCGACGTATCTTTGATATTGATGACGAACTCGTTCGCAACAGACGGAAGAATATTCCTTAAAACCTGCGGGATAACGACGTAAAACATCGTTTGCGCGTGCGTCATACCGATTGCGTGCGCGCCCTCGAACTGTCCTTTGGAAACGGATATGATACCGCCCCTGACGATTTCCGCCATATACGCGCCGGTGTTGATCGAAACGATAAACAAGCCGGCAAAGACTACGTTCAGCGTGACGCCGTTGTTGATAAGCGCAAAGCCCCAGAAAATTACCATCGCCTGAACCATCATCGGCGTGCCGCGGAATATTTCGACGTAAGCCGAAAGTATCCAGTCGGCAACTTTTTTCAGAACTCTCAGAAACTTGTTTTTCGGCGTGGGCATCGTGCGGAATACGCCGATAAGCAAACCGATGACAAGACCGATTATCGTACCGATTATCGATACGAGCATCGTGTAACCGATGCCCTTGAATATCATCTGGTGATATTTGGCAAATATATCAGCCATTTTTTGAAAAATGTTCATTTTTCTTCCTTAATTACAGTATTATTCCTCGGGTACGGGATCGGGGAGAACGGTTTTACCGGTTGCAAAGAAGGTTGCGTCGCCCATCATTTTGACGCGTTCTTCCGCCGAGATTTTTTTAAGTGCGGCGTTGATTTGATCTCTGATACTGCTGTTTTTAATCAAACCGATTGCGATTTGCACGTCTGCGGGAGATGCCGAAAAACCGGTATCGTTGTTTTTGAGAGAGATATAGGTAAGCTCTTCGTTTGCCGCGCAGTCCGCTTTTGCACCGGGCTCTTCCGCAACGTAACCGTCGATAGCCTTGGTTTTAAGAGCGTTGATAAGCGCGGGGAACGTATCCATCGGGGTTTGCGGCAAAATGCCGTATTCACTTGCCTGCGCTTGCAATGCGTCGTTGTGGAAAGTGCCGATTTGCGCCGCGATCTTTGCGCCGTTAAAGTCGGCAAGTTTCGTGGCGTTTGCAAATGCCCCGTCCTTTCTTACGACGATGACAAGTTGGCTTGTATAGTATGCGTCGGAGAAATCAATGGCTTCTTTTCTTTCGGCGGTGGGGCTCATACCCGCAATGATCATATCAAGCGATTTTGCGTTGACAGCGGGGATCAGCGCCTCGAATTTATATTTTACGATAACAAGTTCTTTTCCAAGGGCTTCTGCGATTTTTTTCGCAATCATTACGTCATAGCCGTTTGCATAGCCGTCCGCGTTCGAGATTTTGACCGCGCCGTTGGATGCGTCCGTCTGGGTATAGTTAAAGGGAGCATATCCGCATTCCATACCGACGTACAGTTTGCTGTCGTCTTTCTTGTTCTGGCAACCGGTGAAACAGAACACCGCGCCGACAAGCAACAGAGACACAAGCATTACGGAAACAATCGTAGTAATTACTTTTTTCATTTTAGTTACTCCTTTATCTGAAAATTTTTCAATAACAAAAATCCGTTAGCGGAAACTAACGGATACAATAAATGCAAAAATGATAAAACTATCAATATTTAACATCAAGCGCTCCGCAAGTTCCCTTGCGACAGTTTGCAACGTATTTCCCTGCAACCCAACGGCAAAATCTTCCGGATAAGACTTCCCGTTTCGGCAAAACTTCCTTTCCCTCGCCCCTTCAATCCGTTGCGGAGCGGTTACTCATAAGCTTTGCGCCTCTTAATTGTTGTTATCATATTATCAACAAACTTTCGCTTTGTCAACCGATTTATCGCACAAAAGTACATTTTTTGAAAATCGTGCAAACAACTCGCTGTTTATCGCAATTTATTGATTATCAATTATTTACGCCTTATATATTAAATACAATTACCGTAATCTCTCTTTTGACAGCAAAAAACCCGACTGTATCGTCGGGTTTTTTTGGCGGAGCGTTAGTAACGTAAATCGAATAATTAAAAAGGTAAGTCGTTTTCGTTTTCTGGATTACGTTTTTCATCTGGTAAATTTTTCGAATAGTTTATTTTTAATAGAACCAATAAAGCATAAATTCTATTGTATAAGTATTCAATAAAAACATTGTCGTTAATTGGCTCGCGAATTTTTTTCGAGTTGCTAATATATTCATTATGTCTTATATCAAAATATTCATTAACAATTTTTTGAATTTCTTCAACTTCCGATTTTACAACGGAATACATTTTCGAAGATTCAACAGCGATTAAATTTGCACATTTTTGTTCGATTTGTTTCCCTTTTTTGCACTCATTTTTTATAAGCGATAAAATGTACTGCAAACTATCAGTAATGTAGTTTAATGCCGTATGCTTGTCTAATTTTTCAGAACCTAATATTTTTTCTTCAGACCAAATTATTTTCCTTTCGAACATTTGGTAGTTAATTATTTTAGTATTGTCATTTGTTGATTTATACCCCTTTTTAACCACTTTTCCATTAACTAATTTGTATGGCACTGAGAATTTTGCAAAATACTTATTAACGTTTATTGTATATTCATAACGATTTTCAATAAATTCATTATAAAATAGTTCAATAAACATTTTTAAGTCTGGCACGCTAATGTATTCGCCGTCAAATTGTCCATTGTAACTGACACCATAAGCCTTCGTAAATTCCATAGACATATCTATGTCTAAGTAATATGTACCGTTATCCCAATTGTCATATCTTATATAGTAATCTTTTAAAAGTTTGAGATTTGGCAATTCTCTTTCTGTCCACAATTTGAAACTATTCCAAAACTTTTTGAGAGGCTCAAGTTCCTTTATTCTTTTATTTTTTTCATACTCAAATTGATTTTGCAACGTTAAACATTTGCTAACAGCAGACAAGGCTTCGCTCCAAAAATCACTACCATTATATGCAGAAATGATTTCTTCGATTTGTTCTAAGTAATATTTTAATTCAACATATGGAAGAGTTTCTGGTTTTTTAATCTTTTCGAGATAAGCATTAAAACTTGCCGTATCTCGTGCTCGCGATAATAAATCAACTAATCGTTTAAGTTCTGTGTTAAGTATGTTTTTCATATAAACTATCCATTATTTCTTAAACACAAACAAATACTCGTGGGCGAGTAAAAGAAAATTAAACTTTATACTGTTTGTTTTCCAATAGCCCGTGGCTTTGCAGTTGTGCTGTTCCTTGATAATTATTTCTTTTGTCTTGAAACCTGCCATTTCAAAAATACGCATTGTTTCAAACGCTAATGGTTGAACCATACCTTTCTTGCGCATATCGCCCATAAGTATAACGCAAAACTTATCCTTTTTCAATACCCGATAACATTCTTCTGCGACTTTGCCGATTTCAAACAAAAAATCTTTCATCGGCATAAGCGACATATCGCCGTCAATATTTTCGCTGTAATGAATAATATTGGCATACGGCGGGTGCGTACAAATAAGGTCAATTGAATCGTCGGCAATAGACGAAAGATTGCGCGCATCGCCTTGCATAATATTTATCGTCGGATTAAATTCACACTCGAAATTTAATTTGCTTTTTGTAATTTCAAGCGCGTTCGGGTTAATATCGACACCGATAAAATTTCTGTTTGTCAGTTTTGCTTCAACGGCAGTAGTGCCGCCGCCGACAAACTGATCTAAAACGGTGTCGTTTTCTTTCGAATAACGCAGAATTACGTTTCTCGGAATATACGGTGACCAATTTCCACGGTATTTCGCGTCGTGCGTTGCCCATTTCCCGCGATCGGGAAAAGCCCAAACGGTATTCGTTTCGAGTTCGAAATTTTCGGGCTGTAACGGTATATTTTTCTTTGCCATTATTTGAAAAGTTCCTTTACAATGCCGTTTTCAAGGTCGGTTATGCAATACATATTATCCAAAACGTCAAACGTTTCTTCCAAATTGTTGCGTGCCGATTTCCAACCTTGTCCATCCGTAAACCAAACGAATGCAAAGCCATCGATTTCCCTTGCTTCCAACGCAATAGTTTTGTAACTTCTTGCGGTTTCATTAAGTTTTGAACCTTGGCTCGAATAGAAATTTGCTTCGACGGCGTAAACGGTTTTATCTTTCTTAACCACAAAATCAAAACGTTTTTTCGCTTTGCCTTGATTTGAAATGCTCGACAAGTCCAAATTCCATTGCTTTTCAACGTCGGAAAGATACATTTCTTTGAAATAATCGACGTTTCTTTGAAGTCCCGCTTGCACAAGATACGATTCTACCAAATCTTCCATTAAATGACCGCCGCGATTTTTACGCCCGTTGCTGTCAAGTCCGACTTCAACGCCTGTAACATAATCGACGAGATTGTTTATCAAATGATCCGAAATAAGTGAGAACAATCCTGTTTTCCCCATAAACATTATGTATTCGTCGATAGAATAGTTTTGTTTTACAAAATTAAACCAATATTCGCCATCGCTGTCAATCGCGTATATTTCACGGCTGCGAACTGCAAGTAAAATCGGAATACATTTCAAAACTTTCGGATATTCCGCTACAAGGTTTTTGAAATCGTTTTCGATATTTTTTGAACCGATAAGTGAGTTGAGAATGTTCAATTCAACCTTTATATTTTCTACGTTGCCGTAAACTTTTTCGAAGTCAACGTAAAATTTATAGTCACAAATACTGCTTCTGAATGTGTTAAGCCACTTATTAAAATCTCTTTTCATCTGTTATTTCTCCCTTAGTTGCAAATAAGTAATTCGTTTATCTTGCCGCGTTTATCGCCCTTACTATTTATTGCTCGGCTTGCTGCGACTCGATTTATTTTATAGTTTTTGTACAAGTCGTCAAAGAAATTATCATCTTCGTTTACGTTCTTCGGATCGGAATTGCTTAAAACAATTTTTGCGCCCGAAAGATTGATTTCGTCTATAAACTTCGATAGCCTGATTTGCTCGTTGTCGTCAAACGCATCGGTGTTGTATGCAGTAAACGCCGAAGTTTCTGAAATAGGACGATACGGGGGATCAAGATACACAAAGGTGTCTTTATCGATAAATGCTTTTGACAGCGAATAATCTCCGCAAACGATAGTTACGTTTTGAAGTGCGTCGTGAATATTTCGCAAGTTTTCATCGTCACAAATCGTCGGATTTTTATACGCTCCCATCGGAACGTTAAATTGTCCTTTTCTGTTTACGCGATAAAGTCCGTTAAAACAAGTTTTATTCAAGAAAATAAACTGCGCCGCCTTTTCAGTTGCAGTTTCTTCGGTTAATGTCGTTGAATTGAATCTTTCGCGAACGGCATAGTAGAAATATTTCCTGCCGTTTTCATCCATAGGTAAAAACAACATTTGCATTTCGTTAAGTTTTGCAATCAGATTATCTACGTCGTTTTTTACGGCTTGATATGCGTTTATGAGTTCGGCATTTATATCACTGATATACAATTCTTCAAAATCATATTTGGAAAGTATGCTGAAAAACAATGCGCCACCGCCAACCATAGGTTCAGCATATTTTGTCAAAACTTTTTCTCCGGCTGTCGGGAGCATTTTTTCGATTTGCTCGACGAGTTGGCTTTTTCCGCCTACCCACTTTACAAACGGTTTAAGCGTTACGGTTTTATTTTTTTCGTAGCGCACTGTGCGTTTATCTATCGGTTTTTCTGCGTTGGAGGGAATAATCCACATATTACCAACCATCATTGCACCGTTAATTCTGTTTTCGGAAGCCAATACAGAAACGCGCCTTTGCGAAATGTTCCATTTTTCGGCGGCTTCTTTTGCGGACATATAACTAAGCATACTATCACCTCAAAAATAACTTGCTTATATTATATTCTAAATCGCGAATAATAGCAAACAAATCTTTGTTATTTTTGCAAAATTTTTAAAGACATAAATGTCGCACATTTTCTATAATTAGGCATAGTGGAGCGTGCAACGGAGAGTTCGGCGGCATAGCCGCGTGCAATCATAGTTTGATTGCACGGAATCTCTCTTTTGACGGCAAAAAACCCGACTGAAACGTCGGGTTTTTTTGGCGGAGAAAGAGAGATTCGAACTCTCGAACCGTTTCTCACGGTTACACGATTTCCAGTCGTGCGCCCTCGACCAACTAGGCGATTTCTCCAAAAGATATTAAATTTTACAACGCTAAAATTATACTTAATTTACAAGGCGTTGTCAAACGATATTCGCCGAAATAGCGCAAAATATGCGTGAAAGCGAATAAAAGTCAGTCGTCGTCGAAAATATCGTCGAAAGATTCCAACTCATCGATGTCGTCGGGCGTCGGGACGACGGAATCGGTGGAATTTTCAGCGGGTTTTTCGTCCTTTTTCAAAAACAGTCTGAAAATGCACATAACTTCCAAAAAAAACCGCAAGAATGCGGAAAATAATTATTTTTTGACCTTATATCCGGTGAACGTCGCGAAGGCAATCGGATTGTTCGTTTCGTCGGACACGGTAACCCTATAAACCGAAACGCTGTGTCCGTCGCGTACGCAAACGGCCTCGGCAGCGAGCCTTCCCGAAGCGGCTGACGAAAGGAAATTGATATTACTTTGCGTGGTAACGACGCAGCAATCGTCCGCTGTACCAAGATTTGCGGCGACTGCGAAAGCGGAATCGGCAAGCGTGAAGATTGCCCCGCCCTGCACGAACCCGTCCGAGTTGACGTGACCTTGCGAAATTTCAAGCGCGCAAACGGCGCGGCCGGTTTCGACGGACAGAATTTCGACGCCGGTCGAAGCCGCGAATTTATCGTTTTTGAAAAACTCGATTGCCGATTTCAGGTCGTTGTACATATTATTTCACTCTGCCGAGGATAATCGGGACTTCGGGCGGTTTGACGTCGCCGAACGACAAAGCGGATTTCAGGATTTCTTCCGCCGCGTCGAGTTTCGATTCGTCCGAGGTATAAAGGGTTGCAAGGACGTCGCCGACTTCCACAAAGTCGCCCGTTTTCTTTCTTACGGCAAGCCCTGCCGCAAAGTCGATATTGTCTTCTTTTTTGTTGCGCCCCGCGCCGAGAGCAAGGCTTGTAAGCCCGTACTTTTCGCAGTCCATATTGACGATATAGCCGCTTTTATCGGCTTTGACGTCGCGCGAAAACTTGCCAAGGGGGAATTTTTCGGGATCGTCGACGTACGACGTATCGCCGCCGTGCGCCTGAACCATCGCCTTGAACGTGTCGAGTGCGTCGCCGTTTTCGAGTTTTGCAGTTGCGATTTTTTTGCAGTTTTCAAGGCTGCCGCGTCCCGCGATATACAGCATATTGCTTGCAAGTTCGATGCAGATTTCTTTGAGTTCCTTATCGCCGTTTCCTTTCAGGATTTCGACGGCTTCCTTGACCTCGATGGCGTTTCCGACGGCATAGCCCAACGGTTTATCCATATTCGTGATGACCGCCCTTGTGATTTTGCCCGCCTTATTGCCGATATTGACCATAATTTTTGCAAGCGCGAGCCCTTCGTCAAAGGTTTTATTGAACGCGCCGCTGCCGACTTTGACGTCCAGAACGATGCCGTCCGCGCCCGAGGCGAGTTTTTTGCCCATAATGCTGGACGCGATAAGCGGGCGTTTGTCAACGGTTGCCGTTACGTCACGGAGCGCGTACAGTTTTTTGTCCGCGGGCGCAAGTTCCCCGCTCTGACCGATGACGCTGCACCCGACGGTATTCACGATTTCAAAAAATCTTTCGCGCGAAAGGGAAGTTTCGTATCCCGGGATAGATTCGAGTTTATCGACGGTGCCGCCCGTATGACCAAGCCCCCTGCCGCTCATTTTTGCGACCTTAACGCCTGCCGACGCCACGATAGGCGCAACGATAAGCGTGGTTTTGTCGCCAACGCCGCCCGTCGAATGTTTGTCCGCCTTAAATCCTTTGATGCCGGACAAATCGACCTTGTCGCCCGAATTCGTGATTGCAAGCGTCAGACACGTGGTTTCGTCGACGTTCATCCCGCGAAAGTATATCGCCATAAGAAGCGCCGACGCCTGATAATCGGAGATATCGCCCGAAACGTAACCCGAAATGAAGAACTCGATTTCTTCTTTCGTAAGCGTGCCGCCGTCGCGTTTTTTCTTGATAATATCGTACATTCTCATAAGTTAACCTCCGTGAAAGCAAGCGGTAAAACGTCTTTAAGTGTCAAAACTTTATATTCATCTTCCGATTTTGCCAAAACGACTTCCATACTGCCGTCGTTGAATTCCGTCAGAGCCTGCCGACAAACGCCGCACGGAGCGCAGTAATCGAAAGGTTGTCCGTCCTTGTGCCCGACGACGACAATCGCGCGAAACTCTCTTGCGCCGTCGAAAATCGCCTTCCCGAGCGCAACTCGTTCCGCACAATTCGTGACGGAAAAGGAGGCATTTTCGATATTCGCGCCTTCGTATTCGCGACCGTCTTTTGCGACAAGCACCGCCCCCACCTTAAAGTGAGAGTACGGGGAATACGCCCTTTCGGACGCCTGCATTGCTTTTCTGATCAAACTTTTGTAATCCGTCATTTTTTCGCCATACCCATGTGCAATTCGCGCATGCCCTCGACCTCGTCGCAGATTGGTTTCAGGTTGCAGTTTTTGCAATCGACCAAAACGTTGTCCAAAATGTGGTTTAACGCCTTTGTCAGCGCAGAAATTTTTTCGGTCTGAGCGGTCAGTTCGTCAAAATTGAGCCTGCTGTCGGTTACAAAAATAATTTTTGCCGCCGCGACGTTAGGGTATTTCAAATAGGATTCGATAAGGGTATTCCCGATTTTTTCAAACGACAGTCCGTTTTTCACGGCCTCTTTTCCTACCCTTATTTGCTCGCGGTGATTCATAGCCGAAGCGCGCGCCATAAATCCCTTGACGTTGACCTTATATTTAACGTATTCAAGTTCTTTTACGACGTTGAAAAGTTGCTGCTCGTCTGCGGAAAAATCTTTGATTTTAAGCAAAACGATTTTTGCAAAATCGCAATCGGCTTTGATTTCGGAAATATCCGACCCAAAAAGCAATGTTTCGTTTTCAACGTTTAAATTTTCGGTCACGACCGAAAGTCCGACCGAATTTTTATCGCCGCCGCCCAGTTCGTACGCGCTGTCTCTTACGAGAATCAGCTCACCTCTTGCCGACGTCGGCCAAACGTTTGCTTTATCAAACGGAAACCTTTTGGACGTCATTCCGCCCAAAAGGTTTTCAATGTTTTTTATATACGAATCAAAAAGTTCCATTAAAGCTCTCTGTCCCGTTTCATATTGTCGTAATGTTTCGACATTTTATTGTAAAACCAGTTGATGAATTTCATATCGGCGTTAAACCAATACAGCGCAAACGTGACGGCGAAAAACAAAATAAGAGCCGCCGCAAGCGCGGCGATAACAATCAACAAAATTTGCCACCAAACCATTGTTTATACCTCCGCAATCAATCGACGTTGCCGGCAAGGCCTTTTTGTCTTGCGTATTCGGCCGCGCCGAGCGCACCCATAAGCTGAGGGTCGGTTTTGAGATTGACGACTTTGATTTTAAGCACTTTTTCGATTGCCTGTTTAAGTCCCTCGTTTTTAGCGCAGCCGCCCGTCAAAGTGATGCTGTCTGTTGCACCCGCTTTTTTAGCCATAACAAAACATCTTTTTGCAACGGCAAGTTGAATACCCGCAGCTATGTCTGCCATAGGTTTGCCTTCGCCGACAAGGCTGATAACCTCGGATTCGGCAAAAACCGTGCATTGCGCGGTGATGGGAATAGGGTTTTTGCTGTCAAGCGAAAGCTTTGAAAACTCGGGAAGCGACATCTCGAAAGCGTTTGCCATAGCCTCGTAAAAACGTCCCGTGCCGGCGGCGCATTTATCGTTCATAGCAAAGTTTTTGACCGTTCCGTCCTTATCTACGGCAATACCCTTGACGTCCTGTCCGCCGATATCGATAATCGCCTTAATGGTCGGGTCGGTAACGTGGACGCCCATTGCGTGGCAACTGATTTCCGATATGTTTTCATCCGCAAACGGAACTTTATTGCGGCCGTAACCCGTGCCGATAAGATATGCCAAATCTTTTGCGTCGTTAATATCATTAACCTTTGCAATAGCTTCGTCCATAGCCGCGCGCGCGCTTTCTTCCGCTCTGATTTTGCTTCTGACGGTACTGTCGGCGACGATTTTTCCGGTTTCGTCAAGAATAACGCACTTTGCATAAGTTGAACCTACGTCGCATCCTCCAAAATATTTCATAAGTATTTGTCCTCCATTAATTTCAAAATGTATTAAATTTCAGCTTACCATGCAAGCGAATCGTCGAAATCCAAAAGGCTTTCGTCGACGGGTTTTTCCTGCAAAACGGTTGTCATATATTTGTTGATTTGTTCACGCATGCTGCGGCGCGACACGGTGCGCGGGTCCATAAGGTCTTGTTGCACCCAAATAAAGTTGATGTTTCGCTCTCTCGCCTGATCCTCAAACGTGCCGACTAAGCCGTCCATACCCTTGCAAGAAATCTGGTCGTACATAATAACGGTATCGGCGTTATACTCCTCGACGATACGCCAAAGCTCGTCGACAACGTTGCGGTAGCCGCCCTTCGTATGTTTGCGCATTGTGGCGCGCTGATACGTCTTTGCCAAATCCTGCAATGCGTGTTCTTTGGTATCGGTGCGGAATTTTATGTATGAAATCATCGTTTCCATATCCATAACAACGTTTATTCCCCAGCAGTTTTCAAGCCAGTTAGGAAGGCTTGTATAGTAGTTTGCGGGGCAACTCCAAACGATGGCGCGGTGACGCATTTCTTTGCTGCAAGGAGTTTTCTTTTCATACGCTTTCATCATAATTTTGTTGACTTTCTTATCGACGTCCAAAAAGCGTTTGTCGAATCCGCCCGAAAGATGATAGTAATAAAGCCTGTACAGCCAGAATGTCGCGCCCGTCATCTGAGGATAATCGGTTTTGTTAATATCCCACTTCTGCATTTCGAAATCAAGCTGTTTGTTGTAGTTGTTAAGAGCGGTCAAAAATGCGTCCCAATCAAATTTTTCGCCCGTTTGGTCTTCGACGAACTTAATCATCTCTTTAAGCTCTTCAACGGCATATTCCTGCACCTCTTCTTCGGTATAGCGAAGAGGCACGTTGTAAACGTGAGAAGGCAATTTAAAGCGGCGTTCCTGAAACGAACCCGTCATTACCGAACCGTCGCAAGGCATGTTGCAAGTAATCATACAGCAACCGAGTTTGGGATAATCGTCCTCGACCGCAACGCCTGCTTCAGCACTCGGCAACGGGCATACGTCTGCGGGTACTCCGTAGTTTTCAACCGCGTCAAGATAAGGGGGCGTGATTTTCTGATCGACCATACTCGAAAGGAAAATGGGCATCGTTTGCACGGGCAACACGGTTAAATTAGGAAATCCTGCCATAAACTCAACGGGGATAAGCTCGTCTATGCAAACAATCTTTTTGCTGAGTTTGTTGTTAGGTTTGATTTTTTCATCGGCAACGAAACTTGTGTGAATAAGCCCCGTTGCGTGTTTGATAATCATATTGAAGTGCAGATGCGTCATTCTGAGTTGCGGCCCGCGCAACCCTTCGGTATGCCTGTCGATAAATGCCGGGGTTGAAAGATAACTTGACATCCAACGGTATTTCCACAACCCTTTTACGGTGGCGACGGGACCTTGAAGCACCATCTTTATCATATCTTTCCAAGTAATAAGCCAACGGTAATAGTCGTAAAGTGTATCCTTTACGCCGCGCCATTCACGGTGCTTGTAAATGCCTGTTTTATCGTTATGTAAATTTCCCAGTCCGCTCATTTTTTGGCCTCCTTGGCTTTTTGAATTCTTTTAATTTCAAGGCTTTCGACAAATGCCTGAACGCGCGTGCGCAACTGTCCCGACGCGCTTGCGGTATATTGTCTGTCGATAGCGATTGAAGGGATACCGTATTCGTTTGTCATAATGTGCGAAGCAAGCGCCCTTTCATATCCCCAGTATTCGCAGAATTTAATCTGTTCGTAAATTACGCCGTCCGCGTGATATTCTTTTGCAAGGTTTGCCACAAACTCCTTTCTGCCGTGGACTTTTTCCGCTTCCATATAGCGCGGGCATTGCGACGTTTTCATATAGTGCTTGCAAATGGTATAAAACGCGTCTTCGTCGTCTTTAAGGATAATTTCCTCTCTGCCGGGCGTACTTCCAAAGCAATATCTGTCGGCGACGACAAGCGCGCCGCTTTCTTCGATAAGTTTCGTAAAGTCGGGATCGTCCATTTCGCTTCCGACAACGACAACTTTCGCTCTGAAATTCTTTTTGACGTCAGGCTCGCGCGTTTTCAGCTCCTCAAGAGTTTCGCGCAGTTTATCGACAATCAGATATTTCGGGCAAACGTACGAAACCAAATTAAGAATGTGAAATTCATAACCCGTAATCCTCGGATTGTCTTCCTTCCTCATTTTGCCGATTTCGGTAATAATCCTGCACACTTCGTTGTGAAGTTCAACCGATTTGCGCATAGCGTCCGCGCTTATATCCACGCCGTATACGTCGCGCATAGGTTCAAGCACTTTAAGCCTTATCTGCTTCATATAGCTAGCAAGACAATGTTCCTCGGTTTTAAAAGGCACGTCGATAATACTTAAGAAAAACTTGTCGTTGGGAATCAGTTTAAGGATTTCAAAATGTTCCATACTCCTGTTCATCTCGCTGCACGTCTCTGACGCAAGCAATGCCGACAGGAAATTATAACCGCCCTCTATCCCTCTTTCAAGAATCGCTTTGCAGTAACCGCAAAGGAAATTGCTGAGATAATACGTTGCGATGTCAAGCGACCCCGTCCTCGGCGCGGTAAGTCTGACCGAAAAGCAGTTGTCAAGATTAAGCAAAACTTCGGGCATGTGATAACATGTATAGCCCATTGCCAGCTTGCCTTCTTTGCACGCCTGTTGCACAAGTTCGTTATTGGCTTCCTGCAACAGACTTTCAAAGTAAATCAAGTGTTTTAAGTCTTTCATAAGTATCTCCTATTTATTTAAAACGCCGATTGCAGAAAGGGCAGTTTTTACACCCTCTACAATCTCGGAATTTTCAGGCAGATTGAAAACGTTTTCCCCGGTCAGGTCAAACATCGTAAGGTTTTTATCGTCGCCGATTGCCGCAAGCACGTCGACTCCGCCGAAGTCCATCAATTTAAGCAGCGATTTATCCGTCACTCTATTGACGATAACGCCGATTTTTTCATACATAACCAAATTGTCGGCAACGGCCTTGATAGTAGCGCAAACGTCGCGTCCTTTTTTGCTCATATCAGTAATAAGGATAAGATGCGAAACCTTTTCCATAACGCGGCGGTTGATTTGCTCGATTCCCGCCTCGCCGTCGATAACGACAAAATCGAACTCTTCCGACAAAATGCTGATTATATCTTTAAGGTAAGCGTTGATTTTGCAATAGCAGCCCGCAGATTCGGGACGGCCGACGGCAATAAACGAATAGCCGTCCGTTTCAACCATTGCGTCGAAAATCCTGAATTTTGCCTCGTTAAGTATCTCGATTGCCTCACGGTTGTTGCCGTTTTCGACGTTTTCGATTATATCCTTGCGAATGTCGTCGATTGTATATTTGACGTCGATTCCAAGCGCCGTCGAAAGCCCGACCGCAGGGTCGGCGTCGATTGCAAGTATTTTTTTGTCGGGATAAGTTTGTACAAGTGTTTTTACGATAGTTGCCGACAACGACGTTTTTCCGACGCCACCTTTGCCCGCAACCGCAATAATCGTTGCTTTGTGGTCTGCCATAATTTTCTCCCAAAAAAATTTGTCCTTAAAAGACATTATTAAAATTTTATCAAAAATCGTTTTTACAGTCAATAAAATTAAGATAATTTTCGTCGAAAATTGTCAGTATTTCAAAGGTTATATATCAGTTTGGTAGTTTAATAAAAATATATATCAAATTTTATATTAAAAATAAGCATTAAAAGCAAAAAAATATACCGCTTGCGGCGCAAACGGTAATTTCTTCAAAAAAGATAACTGTTATCTTGCGGCTGTCGGAAATTTATTAAAAATCCGCAACCATCAATCATTGCTGTTTTTCGATTTGTTTCAGGAAACTTTTTCCCTGCAAAGTGTTTTCGATGCCAAACGCGTCGAGTATCGTTGCCGAGATGTCGCTGTACCCGTCCAACGTGCAGAGGTTAACGTTTTCTTTCAGCGTCTCGCCCGTCGCAAGCAGGAAAATATATTCTCTGCTGTGGTCGGTGCTGGGCGTGAGAGGATCGCAGCCGTGGTCTGACGTTATCATCAAAACGTCGTCGGCTTTCATATCACGCATAAACGTCGGGAGCCACGCGTCGAATTCGGCGACGGCTTTTGCATATCCGTCCACGTCGTTTCTGTGGCCGTATTTCATATCGAAGTCCACAAGGTTCACAAAGCAAAGCCCGTTGAAGTCCTTTGCTTGCAGTTCTTTCGTAACGCGCATGCCGTCGGCGTTATCGTGGATATGATAAGTTTCCTTTATGCCCTTTCCGTTGAAAATATCGTAAATCTTTCCGACGCCGATCGTGTCCAGCCCTTTTCTTTCGATAAGGTCAAGCATGGTGTCGCCGGGGGGCGTCAAGGAAAAGTCGTGGCGGTTGTCGGTGCGGACAAAGTCCGGATAACTGCCTACGAAAGGTCGTGCGATTACCCTTCCGACGCCGTATTTACCCGTCAGAATTTTGCGTGCGATTTCGCAATAACGATACAGTTCTTTCACGGGGACGACGTCCTCGTGCGCGGCAATCTGGAACACGCTGTCGGCGGACGTATAAACGATGAGCGCGCCCGTGTCGACGTGTTCTTTGCCAAAGTCTTTTATGACTTCCGTGCCGGAATACGGCTTATTGCACAAAGTTTTTCTGCCGGTCTGTTTTTCAAACTCGTCGATGACTTCTTTCGGAAAGCCGTCGGGGAACGTGGGCAGCGGATTTTCCGACACGAGCCCCGCGATTTCCCAGTGCCCGACGGTAGTGTCCTTGCCCGCCGATTTTTCGGAAAGCCGCGCATAAACGCCCGTCGGATTTTCGATGCCGCCTTCAACGCCGTCGATGTTGAACATTCCAAGTTTTTTCAGGTTATCTCCCACAAAAAACTTTGACGTTCTTATCGCGCGCAAAGTGTTGCTTCCCTCGTCGTGAAACTTGTACGCGTCGGGAAGTTCGCCGACGCCCAGACTATCCAGAACAATCAAAAAAACACGTTTAATCATTTATTTCCGCAATTTTAAGTGCGATTTCCATCATATCGGTGAAAGTATTCTGTCTTTCTTCGGCAGTGCAACTTTCCCCTGTAAACGGACAATCCGAAATGGTGCAGATGCACAGCGCGTTCTTGCCGGCGCGCGCTGCGTTCATATAAAGCGCGGCGCTTTCCATTTCAACCGCAAGCACGCCCATTTTACGCCAGTCGGAAAGACTTGCCGCGTCGTCGTAAAAGGTGTCCGACGAAAACAGATTGCCGACCTTATAATTGACGCCCGCGTCTTGTGCAAAATCGACCGCCTGTTTCAGGAGTTTATAACTTGCGATCGGCGCGTACGTGCCGGGAAGATTGAACTGACTTGCGTAATTGCTGTTGGTGCAAGCGCCCTGTCCGATGACGATATCGCGAAGATTGACCTCGTCGGAGATCGCGCCCGCGCTGCCGATTCTTATGATGTTTTCGACGTTGTAAAAATTGAAAAGTTCGTACGAATAAATACCGATCGAAGGTATGCCCATGCCCGACGCCATGACGGACACGATTTTGCCGTTGTACATACCGGTATATCCGTTAATACCGCGCACGCCGTTGACGAGTACGGGGTCTTCCAAAAAGTTTTCCGCAATGAATTTCGCGCGAAGGGGATCGCCCGGCATAAGGACGGTTTTTGCGAAATCGTCGATATTTGCACTGTTGTGTGGTGTGGGGATATTTCTCATAATTTACCTCATTTATTTTCGTTTGCTTTTGCGATTTTAACGATGCGGCTCGTGCCGAGTCGGTCTGCGCCGAGAGAAAGGAATTTTTCGGCGTCGTCAAGCGACGCGATACCGCCCGCCGCCTTGATTTTCACGTCTTTTCCGACGTGTTTTTTGAAAAGTTCCACGTCTTCAAAAGTTGCGCCCGCCTTTGAAAATCCCGTCGACGTTTTGATATAATCGGCGTGAGCGTCGGTAACGGCTTTGCACATTGCGATTTTTTCTTCGTCGGTCAAAAGACAGGTTTCGATGATGACTTTCAGGACTTTTTTGCCGCAGGCGTTTTTCAGAAGTCTGATTTCGTCGGTAACTTTTTCAAAGTTATGTTCTTTCACGTCGCCGATATTGACAACCATATCGATTTCGTCCGCGCCCTCTTTCAGAGCCTGTTCCGTCTCAAAGAGTTTGACGTCGGCGGTGTTGTAGCCGTTGGGAAACCCGATGACCGTGCAAATGCTGAGTTTGTCCCCGACGTACTCTTTCGCGCGCTTCACGAATGACGGGGGAATACAGCACGACGCGACGTGATATTTTATGCCGTCGTCCAGAATCGCCTTGATTTCTTCCCACGTTGCGGTCTGTGCAAGCAGAGTGTGGTCGCAATGATTCAAAATTTCTCTGATGTCCATAAGCGTTTCTCCTTATTTGACTTTTTTATAGCTGCCCGTAAGAGCGCCGATTTGCATCTCGAAAGGCATATCGCCTTTTTTGATATGTTTGGTGATGGAACATTCGACGAATTCAAAAATAAGCCCGTCTTCGTCCTTGCCCATATACGCGTAACGAATTTTCGCGCCGCCGCTTGAAAACGTCGCGCTCTGGAACACCTTGTATCCGTTTTCCGAAAACTCCTTAACCGTCCTGTCAAGGTCTTTCGTCATATACATAAGGTGATGCGCCGCCTCGCCGCGCTTTTCGTAAAAGTAATCGTAAATATTCTTTTCACCCTGAGTTTCGATGATTTCAAGTTTGGTCGTGCCCTTTCCGCCATAGAATATGCGGACCTTGCAGTCCTTTTTCTCGCCGTGGTATTTAAGGTCGAAAGTGCCCTCGTCGGTGACGATTTCATACCAGTGTTTAATGCCGAAAAGTTTGCCGTATCTGTCGGTTGCCTCGTTCCAGTCTTTGACGACGATACCGACGTGATTAATTTTGCCGTATTTCATATTAGTCCGTCCTTTGATTATTTCACTTGATATTCTACACTATGCGCGCGTGTTTTGCAAACATTATTATTGCGGGAGCGTTAATTTTTGTACAATGTATGATATATATGCAGATATATAATATCGGTTATTGACAACTTCGCCGAGAAACGATAAAATATTTCCGACATGAAAAAAGACGTTGCCATAAATTGCGAAAACACATTTTCGGACGCCGACCGCCCGTCGAAAACAAGGGATCTTACCTACGTTGCGCTGGGCGTTGCGGTCGTTACCGTTTGCGCGTGGATTTCAATCCCCGTCGGCGACGTGCCCTTTACGTTGCAAACGCTTGCGGTTGCGGCAATCGGCGGTATTCTCGGCTGGAAAAAAGGACTGTTGACAATCCTTATTTACATTCTTCTGGGGCTTATCGGCGTTCCCGTTTTTGCGGGGTTCAAATCGGGCGTGCCCGCACTTATGGGCGCGACGGGCGGATATATTTTCGGTTTCGCTTTCGCCGTCGTGATTTCGGGGCTTGCAAAACTTATCCCCGTGAAAAACAAATTCGCGCGAATCGGCGTGTTTTTCGCCGCAAATATTCTGGGGCTTACGATATGTTACGTTTTCGGTACGGCATGGTTTATCACGGTTTACGGGAAAAACGTCGGCAGTATCGGCGTGAAAAGCGCGCTTATGCTTTGCGTGGTGCCGTATATCGTGCCCGACCTTGTGAAACTTTTTATCGCGGCGGTATTATCCGTCCGCCTCGGAATTTATTTAAGATAAAAATACAGATTAAATAAGCATTTATCACAAACATACGAATGTCTTGACTTCTCTTTTTACGCTTGACGATTTCGTGAAAATATCTATAATTTATTACGATTGAATATAATATTTACGCATTGATTTGCGCTTGGAGTTTTAATATGAGAAAAACCAAAATAGTATGCACGATAGGTCCGTCGTCGAACAACGAAGACGTCTTTCGCGCAATGTGCAAAACGGGGTTGAACGTCGCAAGGCTCAACTTTTCGCACGGGACTCACGACGAACACAAAAAAACAATCGAAATGATTAAAAAGGTGCGTGAGGAACTTAACCTGCCCATCGCGATTATGCTTGACACGAAAGGTCCCGAATACCGCATAAAAACCTTTGAAAACGGCAAAGTATTTATTCCCGACGGCGCGGATTTCACGTTCACGGCGCGCGACGTTCAAGGCAACGAGAATATCGTGTCGGTGAGTTACAAAGGTTTGCCGTCCGACTTGTCCGTCGGCGACAAAATCCTTGTCAACAACGGGCTTGTGTCCTTTGAAGTCGCCAAAATCGACGGCACGGAAATCAAGTGCAGAACCCTTATCGGCGGCGAACTTTCAAACCGCAAAAGTATGTCCTTCCCGGGGAAAACGCTCCGCCAGGTTTACCTTGGCGAGCAGGACAAAGCCGACCTTCTTTTCGGCATAAAAAACGGCGTGAGTTTTATTGCGGCGTCGTTCGTGTCGTGCAAGCAGGACCTTGTCGACCTTAAAACCTTTCTGAAAGAAAACGGCGGCGAAAACATCGATATAATCGCAAAAATCGAAAACCGCAGCGGCATTGAAAATATCGAGGATATTTGTTCAGAATGCGAAGGTATTATGATCGGCCGCGGGGATCTGGGCGTGGAAATCCCGTTTGCCGAAGTACCCGCCGTCCAGAAATATCTCATCACGAAATGCCGCCTTCTCGGAAAGCGCGTTATCACCGCAACCGAAATGCTGGAATCCATGATCCAGAACCCCCGCCCCACCCGCGCGGAAATTTCGGACGTTGCAAACGCCGTTTACGACGGCACGAGCGCGGTTATGCTGTCGGGCGAATCGGCGGCGGGCAAGTACCCCGTCGAAACGGTGCGTACGATGTCTGATATCGTCGAAGAAACGGAACGTCACATCGACTACGTTTCCCGCTTCCACGACAGCCATTTCAAAATCAAAAACAAGGCGGACGCGGTGTCGCACGCAACGTGCGGTATGGCAATCGATATCGACGCGAAAGCAATCGTCGTCACTTCAAATTCGGGCACGACCGTCCGTATGGTTTCCCGCTTCCGCGCGCCGATGGATATAATCGGCATGGCAACCGACAAGGCGGTGTGGTATAAACTTGCTTTGTCCTGGGGCGTTCTTCCCGTCATGAGCGCGCACTACAACTCCACCGACGTTCTGTTTTACGAGGCGGAAAAGGCTGCGATAAACAATATGCCGTCGTTGCGTTCCGGCGATTCGATTGTAATAACCGCAGGTACGGCGGGCGAAAAATCGGGCAATACCAACACGATAAAAATGGTCACGATTTCCCGATAATTTGCAAAAAACCATATTTAACGAAAAAAACAAGCGGCATAAACCGCTTGTTTTGTTTTTTATAAGTTTTAATATCGCTTATTTTTCAATGACGATTTCGTCGCCTGCGCGCACGATGCCGCCTTTCAGCACGCGCGTGAATATTCCTTCTTTCGGCATAATGCATTTTCCTGTGAGTTTCGCGATTTCGCACCCGTCGCCGGCGTGGCATTTTTTGCCGATTTGCGTCACTTCGTGGAGTGTTTCGCCGATTTTTAACTTTGTTCCGACGGGCAATTCGTACAAACAAATCCCTTCCGTCGTCACGTTTTCGGCAAATTTTCCGACGCAAAGCCCGATGCCGTATTCTTTCATTTTGTTAATGCTTTCGATGCCAAGAAGACTTATCTGTCGAATGCTGCCTTGTTCGGCGTGAGAATCCCCGACGATGCCGAAATCTTCCTTCATTTCGACCTCTTCGACTGCGTGTTTGATTGTTCCTTTTTTCTCGCTTACGTTTACCGCAACAACTTTTGCCATATTACACCCTCTCGTAAATTCCGCTTTTTCCGCCTTCTTTTTTCAAAAGGCAAATCTCGCCGATCACCATACTTTTATCGACGGCTTTCAGCATATCGTATATCGTAAGGCTTGCGACGCTCACCGCGACAAGCGCTTCCATCTCGACTCCGGTTTTGTACGTTGCGACGGCGGTTGCCGTGACGACCACTTTGTCGCGCCCGATTTCAAACTCGATTTTTACGTTGTCAAGAGGGACGTTATGGCACATCGGGATAAGCGACGACGTGTTTTTTGCCGCCATAATCCCCGCAACTCTCGCCGTGTTCAGGACGTCGCCCTTCGGCGTTTCTTTGTTTGTCAGAAGAATTATCGTTTCGGGCTTCGTTTTGATTTCCCCGCGCGCGACGGCAGTGCGTTTTGTCGCCGATTTCTCCCCGACGTCAACCATTTTTGCGCCGTTTTCGTCAACGTGACTCAGTTCCATATTACCCTCCGATTCCGTACATATTGATTTTTTGAAGCACACCCATTTCGATAAGGTGTTCCCGCGGTTTGATTTCCACCGCTTTCAGTATTGCGTCTTCGACGTTCCCGTCGGCAAGATACGGCTTTACGTCGACAAAAACGTCGTGATGCAAGCACGGTAAAATCTTGCCGTCGGCGGTAAGCCTGATGCGATTGCACGACGAACAGAACTTGCTTTGGAGCGCGGCGATTACGCCGATTTCGACGCCGTCTTTCGTCATATAAACGTCAACTTTGTTTTCGCGGCGAAGAAACTTCATATCGTTTTCTTTCACGAAAATATCCGCCGGCAGAAAATACTTATGAAACGCATGCTCGTTCATTATCGGCATCATTTCGATGAACCTGACTTTTACGTCGTGTTTTTTTGCAAATTCCGAAAACGCGCTCACGTCGTCGTTCACGCCCTTCATTAAAACGGCGTTGACTTTGATATTTTTAATGCCGCTGTTTTTCGCCGCCGAAATTCCTTGTATAGCACATTCGAGATTGCCGCCCCGCGTGATTTTATTGTAAATTTCGTCGCTGAGCGAATCAATGCTCACATTAAGCCCGTCAATGCAATCCGACAGTTTATCAATATATTTTGGAAGATAAACGCCGTTTGTCGTCAATCCGATGCAAATGTCGGGCAATTCTTTTTTTACCGAACAAATAAAATCCGCGGCGTTTTTCCTCAGAAGCGGCTCGCCCCCGGTGAAGCGCACCTTCTTTCCGCCAAGGTTATGAAACGCCCTGATTATCGTCATTACGTCTTCAAAAGACAGAATGTCGTCGTGCGACTTTTTTTCGACGCCGCATTCGTCCATGCAGTACACGCACCGATAGTTGCATCTGTCGGTCAGCGATACACGCATATAATCGATTGTCCGTGAAAACGCGTCTTTCATACCAAAATAATTTCCCCTGTTTTGTCGAACGTATAGCCGCCGAGCGCAGCCGTTTTTTCCCTGAAATCGTCGCTTTTCAAAACTCTAATGAAATTTTTGATTTCTTCATTTTGAAGCATCGATTTTTTCACAAGGAAGTCGTAACTTTCCTGCCCGACGGGGATAAAGTCAAGCCCCATTGCGTTTGCCGCCGACTCCACGCCGAGACCGCAGTCAAACACGCCGTTCTGCACCGCGCACGCAACCGCAAGATGCGTGACGAATTCTTTTTCGTAGCCGTTGACCTCGTCCTTGCTTATTCCGCTTTTTTTCAGAAGATAATCGAACAGGAGTCGCGTGCCCGCGCCGCTTTGTCGGTTTGCAAAGGAAAACCTGCCGCCTTTAAGGTCGCCGACGGATTTAATTCTGTCGTCGCCGCGACGCACCATAAGTCCTTGCGTGCGCCCCAGTCCTTTGATTATCGCCATCGTTCCCTCGCCGAAGTATTTTTTGACGAACGGGACGTTGTATTCCCCCGTTTCCGCGTCAAGAAGATGAATAGGCGCAATATGGCACGCGTCGTTTTTCACCCCGAAAATCCCGCCCATACTTCCGACGTGCGCCGACACGACGGGGATCGTATCGCCGATAATATCGATTGCCACGTCGTGACTGCCGATAATCACCAGTTTTCTTTTTATGCTGTCAAGGTCGCTTAAAAGTTCAACCCTGACTTCTTCGCCGGAATCGATACCTTCGACGTTTCTGTCGATATCGACGATGCCGTCGGCTTTGACCATACTCATAATCGCGGCGGCTCCCCTTTCAAGGGGCGTTGCGAAGTATTTGCCGTCGATGAACCCAAGCGCAACTCGCAAAAACTCGCGGCTTTTCAGCGACGATACGACGCGCTTTGTGAGCGTTGCCGTGACGTATTGCCTTTTCGTCGGCGGAGTGCAGGTCATTTTTTCAATCACGGGTTTCACGACCTTATCCATCACCGTGTATGCGGAAACGGGATATCCCGGCACGCCGATGACGGGTTTATCGTCGATTATGCCAAGCACCGTCGGCTTCCCGGGTTTTATTGCAAGCCCGTGCGCGACAACCGTGCCGAGATGCCCGATAATTTTTTTCGTAAAATCTTTCGTGCCTGCCGAAGAACCCGCGTTGATAAGCACGACGTCGTGGTTTTTTACGGCGTTTTTCAATGCGTTTTCAATCAGGGTTTCATCGTCGCGCACGACGTCGAATCTGTCGGGTATTCCGCCGTATTCGTCAATCAGCGCGCAAAAAACGCGACTGTTGCTTTCAATAAGTTTGCCGACGCGCACGTCTTTCACGTGTTCCACCATTTCGTCGCCGGTGGGGATAATCGCGACTTTCGGTTTTTTTCTGACGGTAACGGTTTCGTTTCCCGACGCGAGAATCGCGCCGATATCTATGGCGCGGATTTTCCTTTTTGACGGGATGACCATCTCGTTCGCAACGACGGTTTCGCCGACGGCGCGTATATGCTGCCACGGATGCGACGAGGCGTTGATTATCACGTTTTCGCCGTCAGCGACGACGTTTTCGATCATAATCACGCTGTCGTACGACGGTTTTATCACGCCGCCTGTGTTGACGTATTCGAACTCGTCCTTTTTAAGGGTTACCGGGTTGAGTTCGCTCGCTTCCACGGTGTCTTCGGAGCACACCGCGATTCCGTCCATTGCCGACGCGTTATAGCACGGATCGCACACTTTTGCGAACACGGCTTCCGCCGTTATCCTGCCCGCGGCGTCGATGGTTTTTATTTCCTCTTCCCCGATAGGTTTCACAAAAGACAAATACGTTTCCAGCGTTTCGTCCAGACTTTTGTTTTCGATATAAACGTTTCTCATAATTCAAGCGGTATGACTTTGAGCGGGGCGTCCTTATAAATGCCCTCCTCGTCCTTTGAGATTCTGACGTAACCGTTCGCGCTCATCGCGGTGATGAGGTTTGCGGACTTCAAAAACACGGGCGTCGCGACGTACCTTGTCTCGTCAAAAGCGACGTTCACGAGTTGCAGCGTCGTACGTCCCGGCACGGACGGAAAATTGCACGCCGAAAAGCAATCCAGCGTTTTCTCCTTTTGTCCCCTGATTTCTTTCACGACGGTTGAAATTATTTCGTTGTAAACCATATATGCGGCGTACGGATTCCCGGGCAATCCCACGACAAGGGTTTTGTCGATTTTTGCAAGAATGGTCGGTTTCCCGGGTTTCATTGCAAGCCCGTGCATAAGGATTTCGCCGTCGGAAAGCACCCTTTCGGTAAAGTCTTTCGCGCCGACGGAACTGCCGCCGCTTATCAACACAACGTCGCTTTTTGAAACGGCGGTGCTTACTGCGTTTCTGATTTCGTTTTCGTCGTCTTTCGTGCGCGCGGTAAAGACAAGGTCAAAGCCGTCTTTTTTGATTGCCGCGGATAAAAGAGTCGTGTTGACGTCGCGGATTTTTCCGTCCGACGCGTCGCTCGATACGTCAACGAGTTCGTCACCCGTCGAAATTACCGAAATTTTAATGCCGTCGAAAACGTCGACACGCCATATTCCGAGCCCCGCAAGAGCCCCCGCCGCAACGGGCGTTATTACGCTGCCCCTGTTCATCACGATTGAACCTTTGTCAAGTTCTTCGCCGCAACGAATGACGTTTTCCCACGGCTTCACGGGACGATACACCGCAATTTCGTCGTTCAGTACTTCAACGTCCTCGATCATTACGACCGCGTTCGCGCCGTCGGGTACAACGCCGCCCGTGGGTATCGCAACGCAGTCGCCGCTTTTCACACAAACGCCGGGCTTTTCGCCGATACGCAGGCGTCCCGTTATTTTCATTACCGACGGAACGGACGAACCCGCGCATGCGACGTCGCCCGAAAAAACCGCATATCCGTCCACGGTGGAGCGGTTGTACGGCGGATATTTTTCGGTACTGAAAACGTCGTCGGAAACGGTATATCCGACCGCATCCGACGTTTTTCGCGACGTTATTTTCAACGCCGCCGCTTCAATATTATCTTTTACGATTTTTTTTGCTTCTTTGGTGTCCAGAACCTTAAAAAACTTCATTTTACGTTTTCGCCGCAGTTATGTGCAAGCCCCAAAAGAATATCGAGTCCGTGTTCGACAGGCGACAATATCACGTCGATACTTTCCCTGACCGCTTTCTCGGAACCCGGCAGATTTATGATAAGGGTTTTATCCTTGATGCCCGACACGGCGCGCGACAGCATCGCCTTTTTCGTGATTGCAAACGACGAAAATCTTATGGCTTCCGCAATCCCGGGCGCCTCCCTGTCGATCACGGCTTTCGTGGCTTCGGGCATATTGTCGCGTGGCGAAAAACCCGTGCCGCCCGTTGTCAGAACAAGATTGATTTCACGATTGACGTATTCGTTCAATTTTGCAGAAATGGCAGTTAAATCATCGGAAACGACGTCATAACTTTCGATTTTGTAATTTGCCGCTTTCATAATTTCGATAATCGCTTTGCCGCTTTTATCTTCTCTTTCACCGTTGAAACAGCTGTCGCTCGCGACAAGCACCGCAACCGTTTTCATCATAGTTTCACCACCCTTGTTTCCATTACGCCAAGATCCAGCATAAACAATTTTCCTTTCGTATCTTCGTCCTCGTGTTTCAGCACGGAATAAACGAGCGCGACCTGAATCGAGGCAACCAGCGCCACGACGAAAGAATAAGTCTTGTGCGGAACGTCCTTGGATTTTCTGTACATTTTCGACAGCCTTCTTTCGCCGGGATAGCAGATCATACATTGTCCCATAATCCCGTCGACCGCGCCGTGAATCAGCACTTTTTTGCGTTTCTCGCACTCTTCTTCGATAAGTAGCCGCGTTTCGATATTATCCACGCAGTCCACGACGATATCGACCTCGTCGATAAGATAAGCGTTGTATCTCGTGAAGTCGTTGGGCACGCTTTTAACGTGGGTTTTGCTGATATCTCTCACGCGGGAAAGCATCACTTCGGCTTTGTTCTTGCCGAGCGTGGAAAACAGCGCGCCGATTTGTCTGTTCATATTGCTTTCGGTATAATAGTCGCCGTCGACAAGGATAAGATAATCGACGTTAAGCCGCGCCAACTCCTCGGCAACGTAGCCGCCGAGTCCTCCGCAGCCTATGACCAATACTCTGCCGCCGAGTCCTTGCATTATCCCCCCGATGCGGGCGACAAAAACATTACCTTATCGCCGTCTTTCAATTTTGTTTTGTACATTTTCAGCGACGCGATATTCACGTCGTTGACGTAAATCAGAAACTGTTTTACTTCTTTTTCGCGGATGCAGAATCTTTCCGCAACGACGCTTATGAGTTCTTTCACGTCGTTTGCCTCGACCTCGATGGATCTTTCCTGAAATTTAACTCTTGCCGTACCGAAAAACTTTACTTCAATCATAATACGTCCTCCAAACCAAGCCTTTTGATAAGTTTTTTGGTCGGTCGACCGTGTTCGTCCCAGAAACGCGCCTTGTAATATTTCGCGCGAAGTTTGTCAAGGGGCACTTTACTTTTCGGATTCGTTGCGATCTGCAATTCGTTTTTAAGTCTTTCGGGCAAATCGTCGTCCTTTTCGCTTACGCCGAGTTTTATGTCGATAAGTCTTTCAAGGTTATATCCTCTTTCGCCGATTCTGAGGAACTTTCCGAAGTTCATTTTCATACCCGTCGCGTAATAAATAGCCTTTGTATGCGGCAGCATTTCAAACGGCATATGCATCGCGATCGCATTCGGCACGCGCAACAAAAGTTTGATTACAAGACCGAGTTCGGTCATCACCTTATTGACGACGCGCGTAACTATGCTGTTGGGCTTGCTCATAAGGAAAGTCGGGAAAAACGCATAGGTCGTGAACAGACAGTTTCCGCCTGCGCTGCACGCTTCCATAAGATCCTGGAACATGGCGCACAACACGCCTTTTCCGTGCGTGGTATAAGGATTGACCGAAAGCCCCAGCCCTTCCAGAACGACAAGGTAACCGCCGTTAAGGTGGCAGCCGCCCCTGTTCGCAACGGCGTATCCGAGCCCCTGTCCGACAGCCCCGCGCGGTTCGTACGCGGCAAGTTCCATACCCTTCGCGTTCATTGCGAATTCGTGTCCGCCGTACTTTTCGGCAAGGCGCATACTGCCTTCCGCAAGGTCGTCGCCGATGCCGCGGCGATACGCGATATCTTCGATAACCTTCCCGACGTTGTCGATTTTGCCGAATTCCAGCTCGTTTTTCCACATACCTTTTTCGTTCAGTTCCATCGCAAACGAAATGGTATTTCCGCAGGAAATGGTATCCATTCCGAGTTCGTCCATCTCATAGTTCAGGTCGAGTATGCTTTGCATGTTGTTGTTGAGTATGTTCGGCCCGAAAAGCCCCAGCGTTTCGACTTCCGGACCTTTGACTTCCTTGCCCTCGACTTTAACGACGCGCGCGCACCGTATCGGACAAGTTACGCAGCCGCTGTTTCTGACAAGGTAATCTTCTTTCAGCGTTTCGCCGCAAACGTCCTCAAACTTATCGTATTTTCCGCTGCGGTAGTTGTTGGTCGCAAGCAGGTTTTTGGCGTTCATTGTGGAAACGAGTCCCGCCGTGCCGAGTTCGGGCAACTGAACGCCCGTGGTGGGATGTATACGCAGACGTTTCGTCCACTTTTCGTTGTTGGTTTTATATTTTTCTTCGTTGAAGATTTTCGGCGTAACGTGACCGTCCGCAACGATACCTTTCAGGTTTTTGGAGCCGAAGACCGCGCCGACGCCGCCTCTGCCCGCCGCCCTTTCGTTGCTGACGACGCAGGCGTATCTCACAAGGTTTTCGCCCGCGGGACCGATGACGAACTTTTCCCCTTTGTCGGGGATTTGTTCCTGTGCCTCGCCGGTTTTCATACCCCAATACGGAGTCGCGTCCTTGAACTCGACGCCGCCCGCCATGACTTTAAGATAAACTTTTTCTTCGCTTTTACCTGTGATAATAAGGGCGTCGTAGCCGGCACGTTTCAGCGACATGCCGAAGTTACCGCCGCAGTTTGACGACGTATAATACCCCGTAAGCGGCGAAATCGTCGACGTGTTGAACCTTGACGAGCACGGCGCGCCGAGCGCGTTCAGCGGTCCCGTCGTCACGACGATGACGTTTTCTTCCGACAGCGGGTCTATTTTCCCTTTGATATGATCTGCGATGATTTTGGCAGCCATTATTTTGCCGCCCAGATATTTTTCCCTGTCCTTATCCGAAAAAGGATACTCCGAAACGCTTCGGTCGGTCAGGTTTACTTTCAAAACTTTCCCGCAATAACCGCAGTATTTCGTGCTCATAATTCACCCCCGTGTACGTTGCGATAAGTTGCCGTTATCGCTTCTTTTTTACATTTCGTCAGACAAAAGCCGCACTTGATGCACAATTTTTCGTCGATGTTGAATTTTTGTTTGATGACGCCGGAAATCGCGTCCGCAGGACACGCACGCTTGCACAAAGAACAACCTATGCAGTTGTCGCCTATGAAAATTGTTTCCACCCTTTTCTGGTCGTCGTCGCACAAAACGGCTTTCGTGATGCACGCGTCGTAACACTGACCGCATTCCTTACACTTTTCGCGGTCGATTTCCCATGCTTTTTCTTCGATGTTGTGAATTAAACTTTGAAACGGACACACATAGTTGCAATATCCACAATCTGCGCATTTGTCCTTGTCAATTCGATACATAATTTTCCTCCCTCTTGTGTCGAAACAACATTTGCGTAATGTTTTGTGTATGTATGTTATAAATATATGTTACCACATTCTAGAACAGTTTGTCTATATCTTTTTTCGCCAATTTTTTATGCAAAATCCTTACATTTTCGCCGATTTTGTCCAAAATTTATAAAAAAATTACTGTTGACAAGCCCGGAATCTTATGTAACAATAAAATTGATCCGATTTCGTACGCCTACAGCGCCCGCCATGGAGTACGAAACGATAGGGTACGTCTGAAAACGGACGTGCCTCCCATTGAGGAAAGGAGGAAAACTTAATGAAACAAAACAAAAAACTGCTTGCACTGCTTCTGGTGCTGGTAATTGCTTTCACGTCCCTGGCTCTCGTTGCCTGCAACAAGAACGGCGATAAAGGTGGCGACCAGGCGAAAAAGGTCGTTCGCATTTCAACCACCACGTCGGTAAACGACAGTGGTCTCATGGCTTATCTTCAACCATATTTCAAAGCAGATACGGGATACGACTGGGAAATTGCTTCGGCAGGCACGGGCGCAGCTATCAAAGCCGCAAAATACGGCAACGCCGACGTAATTCTCGTCCACGAACAAGCTTCGGAAGAAACGTTTGTAACCGAAGGTTTTTCGCGTGTTGTTGACGGATACAAGACAGAGCGCGTATCGTTCATGTACAACTACTTTGTACTTGTAGGACCTACCAATGATCCCGCAAATGTGAAAAATGCAGATAACGTTATGGACGCATTTGCAAATATTGCAAGTAACGAAAAAACATTTATATCTCGTGGAGACGCAAGTGGCACACATAAAAAGGAAGTCAAATTGTGGCCCAAATCGCTCAATATACCAGCTGCAGACGTTAAATCAGACCCAACGGCAATTGAACAGATTCCTGTAGGAGTTCGCAAATGGTACACTTCTATCGGTCAAGGCATGGGCGCATGTTTGACAATGGCGAATGAGAAAAATGCTTACGTCCTTACTGACAAAGCAACTTTCCTTTCGTTCAAAAACAATCCCGACGGGGACAAAGCTCCCAACCTCGAGATTCTTTACGAAGCCGACAACGACCTTAAAAACACTTATTCGATGCTCGCCGTTAACCCCAACGCACCGTTTGTTGATTCCGTTACCGGCAAAGCGTTGCCCGCAGGTCAGGTGAAAATCGACACGACCGCTGCCGACGTATTCGTCAAATGGATGACAAGCGAGCACGCAAAAGCGTTGATCGCATTCTATGGCGAGACCAAATACGGCGGAAGTCTTTTCTCGCTTATGGGCGGTTATCTCAAATAACAGAATAATTTGAATAGCGTATGGGAAAAAGCAATTTGGTTGATAAAATCAGACAACCAATTGCTTGACAACATAATAAACACTACGCTTCAAATGGCGTTTTCAAGTTCGATAATAGCGTTCCTTTTCGGGACGCTTATCGGGCTTCTTGTCGCGTTCAACGATTTCCCCGGGAAAAGAATCGTCGTAACGTTTATGCGCACGCTCATGGGATTACCGCCCGTTGTCGTGGGTATTATCGTTTACGTTTTGTTTTCCGGCACGGGGCCTTTCGGCAATCTTGGGCTTATTTATTCCGTAAAGCTTATGATAATCGCGCAGGTAGTATTGATAACGCCAATCGTTGCGGGAATGACCGAAACGGCAATTTCGCCCATAGTCAAAAACGCTCTCCCCTCGCTAAAAGGTATGGGCGCTAATCCTTTCAAGAGAGTTTTTTTGATTATCGGCGAAAGCAAGTATCAGCTTATTGCGGTATACTTGTTTGCTTTTGCGCGCGCTATATCGGAAGTCGGCGCGGTGCAGATTGTCGGCGGAAACATTCTTTACAAAACCAGAGTTATGACCACTGCAATCGCCCTGAATTACAACACGGGCGATTTTTCGATGGCGATCGCGCTCGGATTCATTCTTCTGATGATATCCTTGTGCGTAAATTGCGTCGCCGCGTTATTACAATTCGGATTGAAACGAAGAAAACATGCTTAATCTGTCTTGCAAAAAAACATACGACGGGAAAGTCGTATTAGACGTCGGCGGACTGATTTTCGAAAAAGGAAAACGCTACGCGGTCATCGGTTCCAACGGATCGGGAAAAACCACCATGCTCAAAATTATCGGCGGCTTGATAAAACCCGACAAAAACGCGATTTTTGAAACGGACTTCGCCGGCGGCGGCAATACAATCTGTTATATGTCCCAGACAAGTTACGCTTTCGATATGTCGCTGAAACGGAACGTGTACGTCGCCTGCCCCGACCTTCCCCGCCTTAAATGCCGGGATACGCGCCTGTATTACAAAAACAGATGCAACGATCTCATTCGGGATATGGGCTTGTGGGAACTGAAAAACAAAAACGCTTTGAAACTTTCCGGCGGCGAAACCCAAAGAATGGCTTTGTGCCGCGTCTTTGCCGACAAACACGAAATCCTTCTTCTTGACGAGCCTACGTCCGCAATGGACGTTGCCGCAACGGCGGTCGCCGAAAATATGCTCGATAATTATTGCGCCGAGTTTTCGCCAATCGTTATCTTTGCAACTCATTCGGTCAATCAGGCGTTAAGACTTGCTGACGAAGTGCTGTTTTTAAGCAACGGCATACTGACGGAACGGGGCGATCCCCGTGAGATACTTTTGAATCCGAAGTCCGAAAAACTCAAATCGTTTTTAAGCAACGTCTGACTTAATAAAACGAAAAAGGCGCAAACTCTACGCCAAAAAAACCAAAGCCGCCCGAAAAGGCGGTTTTTTTGTGAAAAGAATAACTCGTTTAATGATGTGACAGGTGGTACGGCGGCGAAGCGTTAGTAACGTAAATCGAATAGTTTATTTGTTTGGAATATAGATTTTACCACCTGCACAAACGCCTTGTACATCAGCTTTTCCAGAACGGCTTGTTGCAGTCAACAAACCGCAGTTTGCGGAAGATCGGAAGAATCAGGCTTTCTTCCATGCTTTGAATACAGCACATGGTTTTTGCGGTCGAATTGAAGTTTACTGTCTTTCATCTATTAGCCCCATCCTTGAAAATCGTGGCATACAGCAGTAATTTCACCGTTTCCGCGCCGTGACGCATAGCCAACTTTTCTTTTTATGTATCTGAACATCGTGAAAGCCAGCCTGCTCCAGATACTCTTTCAGCTCTGTGTCTTTGTAGATGGTCATGCCGCCGATGATTTCCGTCCACTTCTCGTCCCTGTCCGTGTCGCCGTTGCTCTCGTTGCAGATGAGAAAGGTTCCGCCGCTCTTCAGCACCCGTCCGACCTCGCAAAAGCACTGCGGCAGATCAGGCCAGAAGTAGACGGTTTCAAAAGCCGTGACCAGATCGAACCGCTCCGATTCAAACGGCAACTCCGCCACGCTCGCGCACAGCACATCACAACGTCCCCTCGCAACGGCTGCTTTGTTGACCCTTTTTGACTTTTCAACACTGACAGGCGAATAGTCGATCCCCCACACAGTGCCTTTCGGACACAACTTCAACAGCTTTTTGATATTCGACCCACCGCCACAGCCGCAGTCCAGCACTTTGGCATCAGGAGCAGGCTCCAAGAAGCGAAGTCCCCACCGTGCCACGGGGCTGTGACCGAGATTCATCAGGGCAACCATGATTTTTCCGCCAAGCCCCACGGGGTTGCGGGTGTTTTCAAAAAATGACATATCACACCTCCGATTTCACACATTCGGTATAAGTTAACGGGAAGAATGCTTTCAGAACAACTATTTTCCGCAATGTCCGTGACCGCAGCCGTGGTCGCCGCAGATATGGGGTTCCCCGCCGTGTTCATGATCGTGGTGTTCACAATGCACATCGGGATTGAAAGCAAGATTGCCGGCAACAAAAGCATTTACCGCTTCATCGGCATTACCTTCGACACCGCCGTAAAGCTTTATTCCGTTTTCTGCCAGCGCCATTTGTGCGCCGCCGCCAATACCGCCGCAAATGAGTACGTCTGCTTTTACAGCGGAGAGTACGCCTGCCAATGCACCGTGACCTGAGCCGTTGGTATCTATAAGCTCTGTTTTAATGACCTTGCCGTCTTCAATATCGTACAATTTGAATTGCTCGGTGTGACCGAAATGCTGAAAGATGTTTCCGTTTTGGTAAGTTACTGCGATTCTCATAATATTTGCTCCTTTTTCTGTTTTGAATTCTTTTTGAATTTGCCGTTTGATGCAGTCTTTTTTATAGCAAAAGTCTGTACTGCCGCTACAAAGCTGAAACTCGCCGCCCTCAATTTTCAGTGCGAAGCCAAGCACAAGTGCGTCTGCTATCTTTTTCCTTGCGGTTTCATAGATTTTTTGTGCGGTTGTTCTGCCTATGCCGAGTTGTGCCCCGCATTCTTCTTGGCTTAAGTTTTCTTTGTCAATCAGCCGTATGGTTTCAAGTTCATCAATTGTCAAAACAATTGGTTCCCCGCTCACTGCTCCCGTTGGAGAAAATTCAAGAACTTCAGGGAAATAACACACTCGGCGACACTTCGTTGGTCTTGGCATTTTATCACCTCACCATATATTATAGTGCCGTTTCGGGCATATGTCAACAGCATTATTGACATATGCCCGAAATTGCGCTATACTAATACCTCGACCAATACAGAAATGCGTTTAATAAAGCATTGCTCTCCCTCAAATATATAAGTTTTATTCTTTTTAACAAATACATCCCACAATTCTTTAATATTATGCGTTGGTCTCTTAATCTCAATATTTGTTAATTTCAATGCATTTTTTAATGATAATTCAACTGCCTGTCTGCACAAGAATAAGAATGGAATCCAAACCGACCTTAACGAGAGGAAGAGGATTCGTTTAATAGCGGAGCGAGTGAGTTTACTCACATAAGCGAAGCGTCAGCCCCGTGGTAGGGGGTTCGGCGGCGTAGCCGCACGCAATCGCAGATTGCGTAGGAATCCCTCTTCCGTAGCAACAAAAAACCCGACAAAATTTGTCGGGTTTTTGTGGCGGGCAAGTGGTGATTGCGTTTGAACTTTTTTCACTACTTCTTTCGTATCGTCTATGGTCAATTTTTCAATATCCTTACCGCCACGAATATTGAAATAAACAACGGTATTATCATCGGAAACAAAAACCTGACTGACAAGGTGATCTATAATTTGCTTTTGGTAATCTTTGTCGTTTGCGTCGCCTTTGAGCAATTCTTCAATAAACACAAGCAAGTCTTTCTTTGTCAGTTTATAACCGCGCTCTAATTCGAGTTGCGCTTTTTGTGTTTCAAGGTCGTTAAGCAAAACTTCGTATTCCGCCATTTTCGTTTCGATAGAGTTTTGCAATAATACGCTTTTCGCTTTTACGAATGCGTCGGTAAGTTCGGATACTTCCTGACGTATTTTTGCTATTTTCGCCGTAATGCTTTTTAGATTTTGCTCGTCGGTACGTTTATCGTAATAGGCAAGAACGTCATTTACGGCAGTTTCGGCATTTACTGGATTGCTCAAAAATTCTTTCACGCAAGAGGCAACGTATAATTCAAGATTATCTTTGTTTTCACGCTTTTTATCGCATTTACCGCTACGGCGTTTTTTACAAATATAGTAGTGATGTTGCGCACCCGTCTTACTCGTTCCGCCGTCGGCTACCATTTCGGTTCCGCAATGACCGCAGAATAATTTCCCCGTAAGCAGATAAGGCACTCTTGCTGTTTCTTTACCGCCCAAAGTATACCTGTTTTTGGCAAGTCTTTCCTGCACGGCATCGAACGTTTCCTTGTCTATAATCGGCGGATACATATTGCTACACTCTCTGCCGCCGAAAGTAAACGTGCCGGTATATTTTTGATTTGTCAGCCATTTATCGAAAGATTTGCCTTTCAGTAATTTCCCTTTAACGCGATAACCTTTTTCGTTGAGCATATCGGCTATTTGCTTTTTTGTGTAACCCTTATTGTAATAGTTGAAGGCAAGCCTTACAAGCGCAGCCTCTTCTTCGTTTATTACGACTTTTTTGTAAAACTTATTCGGTTTACCGGGAATCGGCTCGTTTTCGAGTTTATATCCGTAGATAAGCGTTCCGCCGCAATATGAGCCGTTTGCCGCGCTTATATCGAGTCCGTCGCGGACACGTTTGGAAAGTCGTTTGCTGTATTTCTCGGCGTTCCATTCCAAAAACATTTCATAGAATTCGCCGCCTTCGTCTTCCGCAATCGGTTCAAGAGCAGACAAAACTTTGATACCTTCTTCTTTCAGCATTTCTTTATACATAATGCTGTCACGACGGTTTCTCGCAAAGCGATCAAACATGTACACGACGATATACTGAAACGCTCCGCTTTTTGCGTCGGCAATCATACGCTGAAAGGCAGGTCTTGCATCGTTCGTTCCCGTCCGAGCCTTATCCGAATAAATATTTACTATGTTGATATCTTTACCTTCGGCAAATTCTTTACATATACGGACTTGAGCCTCGATACTTTGCTCGTTTTGACTTTGAGAACTGAATCTGGCGTAGATAACTCCGTTGTCCATTGTTTTTCCTCCGAGAAGAAATTTGTTTTTTCGGCAAACGAACTATCGGGAAATGGCGGAACAGTCAAGGAATAAGTAGAAAATATTGCCGTATAAGTCGATTAACTCATAGTTTTAAACGATATTTTCTACCCTTGACGGAGCCGACTTTTTCCGATACCATAAAACCGAAAAATAAAATCGAAAAATTATATTAAGTGCCCGATTTCAAGATATCGATATATCCCGAATATTCGAAAACTCTGTCGCGCGCCTTTGTAGTCGTTTCGTTCAGTATACCGACTTCAACCATTTTTTTGACTGCACCTGATACGCCGTTATACGACAAACCGAGTGCGGTTGCGGCTCCGCCGATAGAGATAATCGGGTGCTCCTTGATATAATCAAAAACCTTTGAAACCGTTTCGGTTTTCTTGACAAGTTTTTCTTCGTCCGACTTGATAAGCGAATTTATGCTTTCGATTGTCTTGATACCGTCGTCGCAAGTTTCGATTATTCCGTGCAAAAAGAATTTTATCCACTGTTCGTAATTACCTTTGGTGCGGACTTCGCTTAATCTGTCGTAGTATTCGATACGATTTGTTTTAAGATACAGCGACAAATACAATACGGGGCGACGAAGTATTCCGTCTGCAAGAAGCATCAAGGTGATAAGCATTCTTCCGACGCGACCGTTGCCGTCCAAAAACGGGTGAACGGTTTCAAATTGATAATGCACGAGCGCCGTTTTCAGCAAAATATCCATGTCGTAGTCGTTTATAAACTTTTCGAGATCGTTCATTGCGGTTTGCATATCTTCCACTGTCGGCGGAACGTATCTCGCAGTTTGCAAATTGCTGTTTGACGAGCCTATCCAGTTTTGACTGCGGCGAAATTCACCGGGATTTTTTTCCTGTCCGCGAACGCCTTGCATTAAAACCTTATGAGTATCGCACAAAAGGCGGTTGCACACAGGCAATTCTTCCATTCTCGCGATAGCATAGTTGAGCGCATTTACGTAATTAACTACGTCATTTACTTCGAGATTGACCGCCACGTCAACGTTAGGATTAAGCACGTCTTCCAAAGTTGCCTGCGTTCCTTCGATCTGACTGCTGAGCAGTGCCTCTTTACGGACGTATGCGCTTAAAAACAGATTCATATCGGGAATAAGTTCCGACGTCATATCCAATTTACCGAGAAAATTATGCGCCTTGGAAAGCAATGCGACCATTTCCGAATCCATTTCGATTTCGGGAAACGGCGGCAACGGATTAGGTCTATACGCTTTGTACCCGGCAATACCGCCGAGCGCGGTAATATATTGTCCTGCTCTGTTCATAAAGCACCCCTTGAAATTATTCTGCTATTATTATAGCCGTTATTTCGTAAAAAGTCAATATTAAGAAATAGTGTATTGCAAATATTTTTGTTATTTCATTCAGCCGTTTGGTTTTTCTTGTCGAAACCAAGCGGCTTTTTGTTTTGTCGTGGTTTTTATCCGATTTGTATGGGTTGGGTATATTTCATATCCGAAAGTTCACGGCTATATCCCAAAGTGCTTGGTAAAGTCTGTTACATTTAGTTTTTCTTTCGTGTATGCTGTTTCTGCACAACGAGAAACATCACATCGAAGTTACACGGCGGTTACATTTTGGCTACGTCAAGATTAAGTAAAGTCACAAATATGTACATCTCCGTCACGCCGATGTTCTGGTAATCGGTAAAATCACGGTGTAAAATTTTATCGTAAAACTTTTTCGATGTCGCAAAGATTTTGCGAGTTTGACTTTTAGAATAAATGCGAAAAGCGTTGCAAAAAGTTTTTCTATTACGACAAAAAGTGTCGTATTGCAAAGTTAAAATTTTTTTGAGAATTTTTTCAAACAGGACAAAAACTGTCCGGTTTGACTGCTAAGATACGACTACAAAAAAATTCTAATCCGTGCAAAAACCGCACGGTGACAGAATTAAACTTTTCTCAAAAAGATCTTCAATTGGGACAAAAGGTGTCCCGTAAGGAGCTTACACTTTTTGTAAGATAAATTTTTAATTGTTGCAAAACCTGCAACGGTTAAAAATTACACTAAACCTAAGAAAACAAACGGGAGACGATAAGATGAACGAACAATACCAAAAGGTCGCATACATAGGGCTTAGAAAAAAAGACGGCAGTTACGCCGTCAATATTCCGCTGTATGTAAAACTCGACGAAGTAGACAAAAAGGACATGGACGAGTCCAGAGAAGAAATTATCCATAAGGTTACGGAAATTATGATGCGCAGGTATGAAAAACAACTTGCCGAAATTATGAATTCCAAGCGACCACCGCCGACGAAAACGAAGTAGTATTTTCGTTCAATCGTTTTCCGTTGGTTAAATAAAAAATCCCCACGCTCTATGCGTGGAAAGGAGGTAAAAATTATGCCATATCAAAAGTGTAAAATATACAACGACGGAAGTCATTTCATAGCCATTCCACACACGACAAGACCTGCCGTGCCGAAACGCTACCACCCCGAAGAAGTAATCGAGGTTATTGACGATACGCCGCAACAACCGCAGTTAAACACAGATAAGTGTAACGCAGAAACGACTTTAACGGCGCTTAACGACACAAACGAAGTCGATTCGAGAGATCACTCGGAACAAAACGAAAGTCCGCCCACGGGCGAAATTTCAACGCCTACAACGACACGAAAGATAACACGAAGGCAGCTATTCGACGAACTGTATGAAGAGTGTAAAAGTCTCAAAAAGCGTGAGCGTAAAAAGTATATCTACGACCGTATGAAACAGTATTTCACTAACGCCGAAGCCGCAAAACAATACGTTGACGGTCAGTTCGACAGACTGAAACGCAACGCTATTGCAAAGCGCGTCAGACTTGTGCGCAAAGTAAACCTGCAAACATTCAACTATTTTTGCACTTTCACCTACGACGGAAAGAAACACTCCGAAGAATCGTTCAGAAAGAAACTTTCCGATACATTCAAGAAAATGTGCTACCGCCGCAAATGGAAATACGTCGGCGTTTGGGAGCGCTCCCCGGATAAGAAACGATTGCATTTTCACGGGTTATTTTATATTCCGCCTGACGCAATGGTCGGCGAACTTGTGGAAGTAAAAGACTACTCGCCCGTCAAAGAAAAAGTGCAAACGACGTATCAGAATACATATTTCAATGAAAGATTCGGCAGATCGGACTTCAAGGAAGTAAACGAACACGTTTTAAGCGAAGCCGTGAGATACATTATGAAGTATCTCGAAAAAGACGGCGGAAGAATCGTTTATTCCAAAGGTTTGCCGCAATATTTTATATCCGACATTATGGACGACGACGTAGCCTGCACTATAGGGCAAGAAGATAAAAAACTTTTGCTTTTTGACAACTTCAAGTGTTGGGACGAAGGTTGCCTTGTTGGGCAAGTAAGCAAAGAAGTGATAGACCAAATGCCGAAAGCAAATTAAAAGGCGCAATCTTGCTCCGAATAGCACAAAAATGAAAAAGTCGCGCGACGGTGAAAGGCGAAAGATCGCCAAGCGGTTTAGCGGCGACTTCGCCTTCCGTCCGCGCTTTCATTTCTCTATACGGGCGATTGCGTTTAATTTGGCGGCAGTTTTTGCGGCGGTCAATTAGCAAGCCCAAGTTTAGTCTAATTCGGTTTAGTCGGTCGGTTTGAGTCTGTGCGTGGGCTTGTCTGCGGCGAGGCGAAGCCGAGCCGCTCTCGTATCAAGACAAGCCCACGCACCGGTGCCAAAATTTAATTTTATAATCAAAAAATCTAATATAATCCAAGGAGAGTGATATATGACATACAAAAACTGGCTCAATGAGTGGCTAATCCATTACATAAAGCCCTCAAGCAAACAACGAACTTTCGAGCAATATTCGAAAGTGGCTCAGATACATATTCTGCCATATTTAGGCGATATTGAACTTACAGACTTAACGCCGTTTGTATTACAAAAGTTCATTGCCGACCTTACGACGAACGGCAATAAACGCACAGGCAAAGGATTATCTCCTAATTTCGTAAAAACAATTCTGTCAGTAATTCAAAATTCGCTTAAAACGGCGCACTTAGTCGGATACCTGCCCGAATACTCGGCAAACAAGATAAAACATCCTAAAATTGTAGAAAAACAAGTGGAATGTTTTACGATTCAGGAACAAAAGAAAATCGAAGAAGCCGCATTATCCGCAAAAAAGGATAAATATCGCGGAATTGTTTTATGCCTTTACACGGGACTTCGTATCGGGGAATTGCTTGCCCTGACGTGGAACGATATTGATTTTGAGAAAAGCATTTTATTCGTTACAAAAACTTGCCACGACGGAAACGAAAACGGTAAACATATCAGAATTATCGACACGCCAAAAACGGAAAACTCAAGGCGGCAAATTCCGTTATCGAAAACGCTCGTAAAAATGCTGAAAGAAATGAAAAAGAAAAGTAAATGCGAATTTGTGATTGCCGACGGCGAAAAGCCCATTTTTATTCGCAGTTATCAACGAATGTTTGAATTATTTCTTAAAAAACTCAAACTACCGCATAAAGGGTTTCACTCGCTTAGGCATACGTTCGCCACTCGCGCACTGGAATGCGGAATGGACGTAAAATCACTGTCGGAAATTCTCGGGCATAAAAACGCTGTGATTACCCTTAATCGTTATGCCCATTCTTTATGGGAACATAAAGCTGAAATGATGAATAAACTATCTAAAATGCTATGAGAAATATAACGTAAAATTGTGCACCTATTATCCAGATAGATGCACGAAATATTATTTTATGACAGTAATTTGTGCATCTAAACTTGATTGTTTGTCCTATTTTCATCGCTCCACACATGATCACTTGACAAAATTAAATTATACTAGTATAATATTAAAAACAAAATGTGCATCTATCTGGATATTTAATGTCCTTTTGTATTCCTATTTGTGCATTAAAATTTAGGAGAAGAAAATGTTTAAGTCTAAAAAGAAGTCAGACGATTCGGAAACAGCAAAGATTGTTGCTGATTTTTTGGTTGAAGATTATAGGTTTCAACAGTCGTTTATGTCTGCCGTCAATAAACTTTTTAACGAAGAAATTAAAAAATACAAATCTTCGTATGTGTTTCACACAAATAAAATAAAAGAATTAGCCGATAAGATGCAATTGCAATTAAGAGTTTTCGACGGCATTGATTATAGCGAAGGTTTACCCGTCACACCGTTAAACGCTGATGAATTTGCCTCGGCGGAAAATTTAGTAATAGAACAAACAATTGAGCCTACCGTGATTACATTAAACGGCGATATAGTTCGTCAAGGAACTGTAATTTTAGCATTAAAAGAATAAATCTTAGGAGATTTTTTATGTTTATAGGGATTGATTTGGGAACGACAAACAGTGCAATTACGTCTTTTGACGGGAAAAATACTCGTGTATGGAAAAGCCCCGAACAAAATGATGTAACTCCAAGCGTAATTTACATAGCAAAGCGCGGCGGTAGATTTTATGGCAAAAAGGCATACGACAACGCTCCGCTAAACCCGGAGAATACAGCTCAATTATTCAAACGGCTTATGGGTTCAAGCACAAAAATAAAAGTTGCGGACATTGAAATGACACCCGAAGAATGTTCTGCCGAAATATTAAGAACGCTTTTCGGCTATTTGCCCGAGGATGTCCGAAACGACAAAAAAACAGGTACTGTAATTACCGTTCCTGCCGCGTTTAATCAAATGCAAAAAAATGCGACCAAAGAAGCCGCTTTTAGTGCGGGTATCAATAAGGTTGCTTTGATACAGGAACCTGTAGCCGCTATTATGAGTGTAGCTAAACAGCAAAACATCAACGGTCTGTTCGTTGTTTATGACTTTGGCGGTGGAACTTTTGACGTATCCATTGCCGAACGTGCCGGAAATAAAATAAATCTTTTGACAAACGATGGCATTGCTTTCTGTGGCGGGCGCGATTTCGACAAACTTCTTTTAGACAATATCGTTGTACCTTGGCTTAAGAATAATTTTAATCTTCCGGATGGTTTCAGAATAAACGAAAAGTACGCAAAACTCATCAGAATGGCGACTTGGGCAACGGAACAGGCAAAAATCGAATTATCAGCAAAAGAAACGGCAAGCGTACAACTTGACGAAAGTGTTATTCGCTGTTCGGACGAATCGGGAAACGAAATTTATTTGGACGTTCCTCTTTCGAGAGAGCAATATAATAATCTTATATTCCCTAAAATTGATGAAACTATAGAAAAGACTCGTGAAGTCATAAGTAATGTCGGCTTAAAACCGGAAGATATAAACTATGTGGTTTTTGTCGGCGGACCGACTCAATATAAACCTCTCCGCGATCGAGTGTCGCAACAACTCGGAATTGCACCGAGTACCGACGTAAACCCGATGACAGCAGTAAGCGAGGGAGCGGCGATCTATGCCGAAAGTGTTGATTTCGAAACTGCAAAAGGCGGACAAAAAGCGGATAAAGGCATCATCAAAGCCCAATCGTTTGGTCTTGAATTCCGTTATAACGCACGCACTTCTTCAGATAAAGCCAAAATTGCAGTCGTTTTCAAAAATGCCGACAAATTGAATTTTGTGTTTAAGTCGCAAAATACGGGTTGGACAAGCGGGAAACTGACTCTTTCGAGCGGCTCAATAGTTACCGTAGATTTGACAGAAATGGGAGGAAACTCCTTTAGCGTGCAGTGCTTTGATGAAAACGGTACAGAAGTCAAATTGCCCGAATCGAATATCACAATAGCCAAAACCTTAATAAATATAGGCAAAATTCCGTGCGCTCACTCTGTTGGTGTAGAACTCGAAGATCCCGTTACAGGCAAACCAATTCTTGACTATCTGATTAAGAAAGACGATTTACTACCCAAAAGCGGAACGGTAAAGTATAAAACGACTAAGCGTATCAGTGCAGGCAGTAACGATTCTATTTCGTTCAAGTTGTGGGAAGGAGAAATTGCCGATCCTGTCGAATACAACAGATTTATAGGTGAAATTTCTATAAGCGGCAACTCTTTTGAATACGGAATTATCCCAGTCGGCAGTGAAATTGTATGTGATTACACGTTTTCCGATAGCGGCAATATCGAAACGAAAGTAACTGTACCCTCTGTCGGCATTACGGAAACAAAAGACAGTTATGACAGACTTAGCGGGCAAATCGATTTTAATAACGACGATACAAAAATTGTCAGCGAGGCACAATCCGTTCTTGAAAAAATAGAAGAATTGAGCGAGAATATTTTTGACGAAAAATTAGACGAAGCCGCAATCAAGATACGTTCTTATCTCGACAGAAGCGATGATTTGGATGCGGAAGATTTGCAGACGTTGTTTGAAATTACGCAAACGGGAAAAGGTGTCGTAGCCTCGTTTATGCGTGAAAACAAGGCGATTGTGTGGCAACAAGACCTTGATTCGGCAATGGATGGTTTTTCGGATTTAGAAAGCAATGCAACCGAAGCTCAGAAAAACATGATTTATAAGTTGCAGGATAATATACAACGCGCAATAGACGCAAACAGCCCGACCGCCGAAAAATTACTCGCACAACTTCACGATGCAATTGCGAAAGTGGCATTTAACAATGACGACATCTTTTATGCAATATTTGCATCTATGGCGCAAAATCCTCAAGAATTTACGAATCAGGCTTTGTTTAACCAATTGGTAAACCAAGGTTGCCAATGCATACAAAGTAAGGATATTAACGGACTCAAATCCGTACTGCAACGTATGATTCAAATCAGAATTCCGCAGGAGGGTTCTGATGTGGATACTATGCTGAAAGGCTCTGGACTTACTAAATAAGGATTGAAATGATAATTCACGAAGGACAATTTGACAATGTTAAGATAAAAGCATTGATTTATGAAGATACGAATTTTGAGTTGTATCGAACTCTTTCGGATGACACATTGCTGATCACAACACAGGATTTATATAGAAAATGGGTTGACGACAAATTATTTTTTGCCGTCAACCCGTTTAAACAAATTAAGTATTCCGAAAAAGACTACGCCTACGTTGTTTCCGCAAAAAGATTTATAGCTATACCTATCAGACTCGGAAATCCTTTGTGCGACAGGCGGATGGCTACGGCCTTTGCATTTGCGATTAAACAAATGCGCAAATACACCGATATATCGTTCTATGACGGTATTTATCTGGAAGAGTACGGCTACGTTTTACCTACTTATACGGAGACTAATGCGTCCGACGATGCGACAATCGGATGCTATCTTTCCGGCGGTAGAACCATCCACTTCAGCGACGATAAGTTCAGCACTCTATTGCTCGATGATTTTGCATACGAAGATATATCTAAAATAACCGATATTCAGCGTGCATCTTATTTGACAAACCAAGATACGCCAAAGGCAGACGATAAGCCTGCAAACTTTATTCTTCCCGGTCGTCCCGAACTTGAAAAGTTTTTCAACGAACACATCGTTGATATTTTGAGAGAACCCGAACGATACGCAAGACTCGGAATAGATTTTCCGTCATCCGTTATCCTTTACGGACCTCCGGGCTGCGGAAAGACGTATGCGGTAGATAAACTCGTGGATTTCTTAGGTTTACCGAAATTTGAAATAAATTCCGCAACTATCGCGTCACCTTACATACACGATACCGCTAAAAAAATCGCAGGCGTGTTTGAAAGTGCAATAAACAGTGCTCCGTCGATTGTTGTTATCGACGAAATGGAAAGTTATTTGTCCAATCGTGAGTCGCAAACATCAAATTCTCAACACTATGAAGAAGTTGCCGAGTTTTTAAGACAAATTCAAGAAGCACAAAAAAATAAAGTTTTGATTATCGCCATGACGAATATGTACGACAAAATTGATCCTGCCATACTTCGGCGCGGAAGATTTGATCATCATCTTGAAGTCGGGTTACCGTCTGAGGAAGAAATCACTGCACTTTTAAGTAGTATAACGCAAAATATATCTCTCGCAAACGATATAGTTTTATCAGATATTGCGAAAAGATTATCAGGAAAGACTCTTGCGGACGTAGCTTTTGTGATTAAGGAAGCTGGTCTTATAAGCGGCAAAAACGGCGATAGTGAAATTACGTTAAAATCCATCAATGCGGCGATTGATTCGCTCCCTAAAGAACAAACGAAAAGGAGAATAGGTTTTGGAACAGACTAACGCATTTGAGTTGCTTGGTGCAACACCTTCGGATAGTATTGAAACACTGCAAGAATTGCTTGATGAAAAAGAACTGTTGTCGGATGACGTTACTGCCGTTCAGTCTGCATACGCCGATTTAACAAACCCTAAAAAGCGTTTAATACATGAAATCACTTATTTTCGAGCGGAAGATTTTGCGGGGTTCAAAAAACTTGTATTCCACGAATATGTGGAATCTCCGTCGATTAAAGAAGTAGCCCAGATATTAGTCAATATGGGTTTGTGGTTTGATTCCGATAATGACGAATTATTTGACGATATCAATACCTCTCGTGAAGAAAGCGGGTTTATAGAAATTGAAAACGATGCAACGATAATTAAAGCGGTTGACGATTTACAAAACGATTGTTTGCAATCTGCCAATAGTTATCTTGATAATCTCAAAGAGAATTCGCTTGTAGGGGTTTTTAATCAAATTGTAAAAATAGACGAATTTGAGAGTTTCTTCGTTGACGAGTTGATCGCTCACTACGAGCTGATTATCAGTGAATCCTTGCAGAAGAAAGAAACAGAATGCAGAGATTCGTTTGAAAGTATTGAAAAGTCTTGCAATTCATTCAACAACGGCGCTCCGCTGTCGCCATCACTAAAAACTCAAATTTCGGTATTTGCAGATAAATTAAACAGTTGGGACAATTATGCTCAACCGTTACAAGTAAATATGCAGCGACATGGCGGGCAACATGAAGCAAGTGAACAATTATTGCGTGATTTGCGCAACAAAGTAATTGATTTATGCAACAAATCGCAAGAAGTTCTCGGGAATATGTTGGACCGTTGGAACAACGCAATGAAACAGTATAATTTTTCTACTGCTCTGGACATAAAACAGCAAATAAACAATAAACTACCAGATTCATTAGGCTTGGTAGAAGGACTAATTTCCATCATCAACATTTTTCAATCTGTATTTGCGGAATTAGATATGGATTCCGAACGCTTGGCAAAAGACAAAAAAGACTTGAGCGAATTAAAAAAATCTCTATCTCAGCTTAACGAATCTGCTCAAACGGAAAAACGTAGGCAAATACAAGCTCAAGAAGCAAAGGAACAAGCAAGCAAAAATTGTCGTATTGCCCACGGTGTATTCGCTATCATAAGCCTTGTAATAATGATAATTTGTTTTGCTTGTGGAAGTGTCGGTGGCGGTGTCGCTTTCATTTTTATAACCGGAGCATTTGGTATTTGTTGTGCAGCTTACCCGAATTTGGAAGGTAAGAACGTTATGAAGTGGATTATCATAATCGGGATAATCCTTGGATGTTGTATTGGTCCTGCCGTTAGTAGTTCATCATCAAAATCATCTTCAAACACAAGCAAACCCGGAACATCCTATTCAACAACGACTACTTCGTACACAATAACATTTAATAAAGATGGCGGCAGCGGCGGTTCATCAAGCGTGTCTGCCAAGAAAGGTCAAAGTATGCCATATGCAACCGCACCAACTAAGAAAGGATATACTTTTGGCGGTTATTACACCTCTCGTAACGGGCAAGGAACAAAATACTATAGCGATAGTATGTCAAGTAGCCGTTCTTGGGACAAAACTACAAATGTTACGCTTTATGCTTATTGGATAGAAGATGACAACGGTATTAAACTTACCCCGAGCAACTTTAAAACTTACTTCAACTTTTCGTCGAGTTGCTCGGTGACACGAAGTAGCTATAATTCTTATGGGACGGCAACATATAGTTTTTCTATATCGCCTAAAAGTACATTCAGATATTCTAATAACTCAGATAATCCGTCGTCTATTACGGTAACTATCGGATTGGATATTTCATCCATTAGCACTTCTTACGGCACACCGTCGAAGTATAAAATTACTATAACACTGTATAAGTCATCAGGGTATTCATATTCAGGGACAAGAACGTATAGTGTTGGCTCATACGAAAGATATTGGATAGATGGTATCTACTCTGTAGATGGAAAAATTTACAAATAAAATTAAAGCAGGAGAAATTTATGGGATTCTTTGATAAATTGTTTGGGAAGAAAGGCGAAAATAACGATTTAATGAAAATACTACAGCAAAATCAAATGTCAATCAGTACTTCTATAAACTATCAATTCGCTTGTATCTATTTAAGAAATATCAGTTTTTCTGTTGATGTTTTCGATAAAAATTATAAAAATAATGAAAATACTGCAAAATGGATCGCAACGGCACTTAACTCTATAAAACTGACCAAGCGGATACCAATCGGGGACGAATACTATAATATGTCATTCAAATTTGCGGAATTAGATGATGGTTCGGCAAAAGCTATAATTATTGAAGTTCCCAATCCAAAATTTGAGTGCGAGTGTAACTATGTCGGAATTGTTAAAAAGGATAATGCTATACGCTACTACACAAACGAATTATATGCGGAATTAAACTCCTTTTTCTTGTGCGAATTTGTGGCTAATGGTTCACATCGCGCTTATAACAGACCATCTAAAAGTATTGAAGAATTTGCAGCCACAATACTGAATTTTTAATTATAAGCAATGCAATAGCTCGGCTGAAAAAACCGGGCTATTTGCATGAGATTATTCAACGGATGAAATACTATCGATTATCCGTAAATCGCCATATATCTTTGCCGCATTTTTATAAAGTATTCATACACCGTAGCTTGCGCACGAGATAAAACTCTGCCTATTTCGGGATAACTCAAGCCGTTTTGGCGGCATTCCAAAGCAATACGCATATTTTCGGTCAAATTTAGGCTTGCAATGATTTTTTCGTATAAAGTATAATCTTGCGTAACTTCTTCTTTTATTTCGTATGACGGCTCGCTTACCGGCGTTAAAGCCTCAAGGCTTACCATGCGATAATAATCACTCGTTTTACGGTTTATCAGCTTCATTATTTTACGGATACAGGCAATTTCGATAGTAATCGGCTTGCCTTTTTTGCTATAACCTATAACGTCGTTCAAATGCCTTCCGTAATGTTCGCAAAGATACAACGCGCCTTCTTGCACTAAATCGTAAGAATCGCTGAGCATATAACCTAATTCGTTCTTGTGCTTAATATCGCCATACAGGTCGGCATACATTTTCTGTGTGCGACTTCCCAAGTAACCTATTTGAAATCGCAGTTCCGTAAAGGCAATAAGTTCTGCCATTTCAAGCACGTTGTTTTGTGAGATTTCTTCTTTCATAATGCTGAAATCTAATATTTTTCTTCTCATTTGGATTTACCTCCGATTTATTTTCGCCTTTCGGCAAAAACGGGGTAGCACCGGGAAAAGATAGAAGTTTTTTCACTTTGATGTCGATTACACGGAAGTCAACGAAAAAGCACAAAAATTGTTGCGTGGATATAAATCATACTAAAAAGTCATAGCAAGAATTTTTTGCCGTTGACTTGCGCTTTTCACTGTGCTACAACCGTAAACGAAAGGCGATAAATCGGAGCGCGTAAATATAAAGTCATAAGAAAAAAGGCGGTAGAATCAACGTTCTATCGCCTTAAATCGGGTTTTAATGAGTTATTTTACAAAGTTGCCGTGAGCATCGCGTTTCTGCGTGAGATAATGGTCTGAACGCTTTATTTGATATTGTTTTGTTTGAAAAACGATACCTGCAACGCCTTTTAAGCAAAAGTAAAAGAGCCGCGTGTTCAAACGCGACTCCCTGTGGCGGAGGAAGAGGGATTCGAACCCCCGTGGGCTTTCACCCAAACGGTTTTCAAGACCGCCTCGTTATGACCGCTTCGATATTCCTCCACGTTGTATGCCAGGCAAGAATAATACGAACCGTGGTCAAGACGCTGTATTTTTGACAAATACTGCGTTACGCTCGCGGCTTAGACATAAAGTATTAACCCGTTCGCGTGCCTTGTCTTTGCCTGAAAATACGGCGTCGGACTCGCAAGCGACCAAATCGTCGATATTTCCGATGATTTTTGGGAAAAACGAACGCAGTTGTACTTTACCGTACTACAAGCGAGTTTTTGCCAAAAGGCGCGGAAATTGCGGCGATTTGGCAAGGCTTGTATTACTCTTGCCTGGCATATCGGTTGAAAGTATAGCAATTATCGCGTATTTTGTCAACCGCATTAGTAAAATTGTCGCGCTGAAATCAGTCGTCGTATTCGGGGACGTAGCCCGAGACGTCTTTAATCACTTCGCCGGCGATAATAAGTCCCGCGACCGACGGAACGAAAGAAAGCGAGCCCGGCGTCGAGCGACGGCAAGGATTCACGTCGTCAGAGTCCGGCGAGGATTTTTGTTTCACCGCTTTTTCGGTGGAATACACGACTTTCACGTTTTTGAGAGCGCGTTTTTTGCACTCTTTTCGCATCACTTTTGCAAGGGGACATACGGACGTGTCGTACAAATCCGCAACCTTAAACGCGGTCGGATCCGTTTTGTTGCCCGCGCCCATCGACGAAATCACGGGAACGCCCGCCTCGTTTGCTTTTTCGATTATGGCAATTTTCCCCGCCACCGTATCGATTGCATCCACGACGTAGTCATAGTTTTTGAAGTCGAAAGAGCCTGCTGTTTCGGGCAGGAAAAACGTCTTGTAAGTCGCGACCTTGCAATCGGGATTTATCGCGTGCACGCGCTCCTTAAAAACGTCGACCTTATACTTCCCAATCGTATCGTGCGTTGCGATTATCTGACGGTTCAGATTGGTAAGACACACGGTGTCGTTGTCGATGAGATCGAGCGCGCCGATTCCCGTCCTTGCAAGCGCTTCCACGACGTATCCGCCGACGCCGCCGACGCCGAAAACAGCAACCCTTGCCACGGCAAGTTTCTGCATTGCGTCATGCCCTAAAATCAGTTCCGACCTTGAAAACGAATTTACCATAATATCTCCTGTTTTTTATATTTTACACTGTTATCTTTCCTAAATCAAGCGATTTTGCGCCCGCGCGCCGAATGCGGTTTGTTGCGATTCGATTTTTCCCGTCATTCATTGACATATCGCCGTCGAAAATATATAATATAACCACAAATTTTATTTTTAAGAGGGGTTTTATGACAATTTTTCTCAATGATTTGCCTTCAAAAGAAAGCGTAATGGAAAATATGCAAAAGATGAACTCTTTCGGCAGTCGTCTGACGGGTACGAAAGGTCAGAACGCTTACACGGCGTGGCTGAAAGACGAAATCGCAAAAATGGGCTACGACGTTGTCGATAAGCAATACACGTTCAAAAAATGGGAAGCGACGGATTGGTCGCTGACGGTCGACGGACAAAATATCGACGTTTCTTCCCCCTTCCCTTACAGCGGACTCACCGACGAAAAAGGCGTGACTGGCAAACTCGTTACCGTTTTCAACAACCCGTTGGATTTCCAGCGCGCAAGGGGCAAAATTGCGGTATGCCGCATCAAAAACCTTTCAAAAATCAGCAGTAAAATCGCATTCAACAAGCGCGCGTCCGTGCCCGAAAACCTTGAAATCGAAAAGAGTTACCGCGGACCCGTCAGCACGTCTTTCGTCAAAACGCTGCTCTCGTTCTGGGCGGCGAAATTGTCGGGTATGAAAGGTATGATCTGCATCTGGGAAGATATGTCCGACGCAATGGTCGAAGGACAGGTTCTCAACTTTATTTTGGGATATCTCGGCGTACCTATGCTTTGGGTGAACGAAACCAACGGCAAAAAAGTCCTTGCGGCGGCGAAAAACAAAAAATCCGCAACGTTGCGCCTTGTCGGCAATATCGACGACAACGCAAAGACGGAATCTTTCCACGCAATCCTTAAAGGCACCGGCGACACGAACGAGGCAATCATCATAAACACCCACACCGACGGCTGCAACTTCTCGGAAGAAAACGGCGGAATCGGTATCCTGCCAATGATGAAATATTTCAAGGCGCACCCCACAAAACGCACGCTTATCTTCGTGTTCGTAACGGGACACTTCCGTCTGCCCGTCTTCCGCGAAGGTATTATGACGTCCAATCAGGCGACGGGAAGATGGCTTGCCGAAAACAAGAACCTTTGGAACGGCAAAACGTACAAAGCCGTTGCGGGCGTGTCTGTCGAACATCTGGGCTGTACGGAATGGAAAGACGTCAACGGCGTTTACACAAAAACCAACGACATCGATACCGAACTTGTTTACACCGGCAACAAAAACCTTGATAGGATTTATTACGAGGCGATAAAAGACAGGAAAAACGTCAGGACAACCACCCTTCGCGCGCACAACACGATGCACTTCGGCGAAGGACAGCCGCTGTCCAAAAAACATATCCCCGAAATCGCGCTCGTTACCGCCCCCGATTATCTCTGCTCGGTCGATCCGACGGGCAACGAACATATGGACAAATTCAACCTTGACCTTATGTACGAGCAAATTCAGACGTTCATCAACTGCGTGAATCTCATCGACGGAAAAACCAGAAAAGAAATCGGCAAATCGCAAGGAATGTCGTTCGGTCTCGGAAGACTTAAATAACAAAAATACGACAAAATCCCCGAAACAACTTCGGGGATTTTTTATGCCTTTTTACAATTAATTTTTCTTCGATACGACGTCGCCGGTTTCGGGATTTATAAGTAAAGCCCAGTAGCCGTTATCGCCCGCGATAAACGAAATATACCAGTAATACGGGCTGTCGGGCGCGCGTCTGTCCCGCACGAGTTTGACCATGATTTCGCGGTTGAAAATGCCGTCCGTCGTGTTTGCGCCGATTTCGTCTTTCAATGCGGTTTTTGCAATATCAAGCACTTTACAGTAATCAATTTTGCCGTTAAGTGCGTTTTCAAGCGGTATCTCGCTTTCGACTTTGTCGTATTTTATCACAATCGACTTTATCGTATCCTTGAAACTTTCGGCGTCGATAACCGCCGTAAAATTGTGCGTTACGACGTCGCGTTTGAGTTCGCCCTCGACGCTTCCGCCCTCGTAATTCAACACGAATGAATACGTCTTGTTCTGCAAATTCGCTTTAAGCGGGATAAGCGTGATTTCCGTGAAGTTTTGAACGTCCGTCGCTTTCCCGTCCGCAATGAAAAGTTTTTCTCTGACGCCGCTCGTTACGGCAACTTTGAAGTCTTCGTTCTCGCCGACGTAGCGATGAGTTTCGGCGTAACTGACGTTTTTTGAAATATCGACTTCGTTTTGCTTGGTTTTCTTTTTGCACGCCGAAAGCGAAAACACCGTGCCGAGCGTCAGGATAATCGTAAGAATCAATAAAAATGTTTTTTTCATAAATTGCACCTCGGTTTTTCTACTTATAAAAAATGCCGTATCGTTTGCGATTATGCAAAAAACATGAAAAAACCTTGCCGTTCAAGCAAGGTCGTAAGATGATTTATTCTTCTTCCGAAAAATCGAGGCTGTTCATTGCGGACGAGATAATATCGGTATCGAACCCTCTTGTCGCAAGGAAGCAATAGACGCGCTCTTTAAGTCGCGTGCGTTTTTTCTTTTCCTTTTCGATATACTTTTGCGCCATTGAGATTGCTTTTTCGATTTCTTCCTCGTCCGAAAGTTTCGCGTATGCGACTTCCTGCGCGACGTTTTTATCGATGCCTTTTATGGTGATAAGTTCGTAAATAATTTTTCTTCGTCCGGTTTTTTGCCCCTTGTACGAAACGTATGCTTCGGCGTAAGCGCGGTCGCCGAGATAATTGTAACTGAGCAATTTTTCGACGGTAACGTTTACGGCGTCGTCCGAAAACTTTTTGGTTTTCAGATTTTTCCGTACTTCGTTCTGCGATTTTATCCCGCGCGACAGGCTGTCGATTGCCGTCGTGAAAGCGATGTGTTCCTCGCCTTCCTTTGCGATGCGTTTAAGTTCCGCAAAGTCGATATTTTTCCCTTCGACAAGCCCGTATTCCTTGATCGTGGCTTTGAACGCGCGGCAGATTTCGCCGTCGCTTAAAACTACGTCGGCGCGTTTTTTGTCGTATGGAATATCCTTGATTTCGGCAATGTGCGTCATAGACTAAAACGTATCGTTAAAAAGGCAAGTCGCCGTTATTTATACTCTGGTCGCCGCTTTCGTTGTTTGTGAAAGTCATACCGTCGGAGTCCGAAAAGTCAAGCGGTTCTTCTTTTATCGTCGCGGGGGTTGCGGTGTCGTCCATCACGATTTCGACCGTACCTTTCTGTCCGTCGTCGTCCACCATTTTCATATCGTCGAAGGCGTCGTCGTCCGAGCGCATTTGTTCGACAGACGTGATTTCGGTGTTGAGTTTCGCCGCGGGCTGTTTTTCTTCCGCCGTGGACATTTCTCTTATGTCGATGGGTTTGAACGTCTGCATATCGCCGCACCAGTCGAAGTACACGTTGCCGGTTTCGCCGTTACGGTTTTTTGCGACGAGCATTTTTACAAACTTATGATCACCGTCGTCGTCGTAACTTGCGGCGAACTTGCTTTCTTCCGACTTCGGATTTTCGACCTTTTTGGGACGATGCAGGAACATTACCATATCGGCGTCCTGTTCGATTGCGCCCGATTCGCGAAGGTCGGAAAGTTGCGGTTCTTCCCCGCGCTGCTCGGTACCGCGCGACAATTGCGAAAGCACCAGAAACGGCACGCCGAGTTCTTTTGCATAAAGTTTCATTTGACGGCTCATCGTCGATACTTCCTGCTGGCGGTTTTCTGCCTTCGACTTCGTATCGAGGGTGATAAGTTGCAGGTAGTCGATGATGACGAGGTCGAGCCCCACCGTGTTTTTCATACGGCGGCATTTGCTGATGATATCGCCCGGGGTGTTGCCCGAGTTGTCGTCGACGAAAATTTTACTGTTTGAAAGCGCCTCGTGCGCGTTGAAAAGCCTTTGCGTTTCGTTGAAATTGAGCATACCGGGCTGTTTCTGCCGCTTGAACGAGATTTGCGAAACGGTCGTCAGCATACGCTGAACAAGTTGTACCGTCGGCATTTCAAAACTGAAAATCGCGACTTTTTTATTGTTGCGGATTGCGGCGTTGATTGCAACCGTAAGCGCAAACGCCGTTTTACCGACGGACGGACGCGCCGCAAGAATACACAATGCGCCGGGCTTCATACTTTCGATTTTTCTGTCCAGCAACTTAAATCCCGTTTTTATGCCCTCGTCGACGTAATCGCCGCGCTGCATGGTGTTGATTTTATTGAGCGCTTCCGACGACGCTTCGACGATAGGTTCAAGTTTGCTTGCTTCCTTTTCTTCGGAAATTCTGAAAACGGTTTGTTCGGCAAAATCCAACGCCTTGTTCGCGTCTTCCGCGGTGTAGGCGTTTTTGCTGATTTTGTTGCCCGCCTCGATAATGCCCCTTAACAGGCTGTCGCGCTTCACGATTTCAAAATACTTGTCGGCGTTTGCGGTGCTGGGGATTCCGGTTGCGAGTTTTCCGATGTATTCCATACCGCCCGCCTCGGCGATTTTCCCGCTTGTCGCAAGTTTGTCCGCGACGGTCAAAGCGTCGACAGGCTCGTTATTCTGAATAAGATTGTAGATTGCAAGGAAGATTTGCTTGTGCTGTTGCAACGCAAAATCGTCCTCGCGAAGAAGCGTGGTGAAGTCGTTTGCGACGTTCGTGTCCATCATGATACTGCCGAGCATCGCCTGTTCCGCCTCGTAGTTTACGGGCATTTTCATAACTTTATCTGCCATATTTTTACCTCTTAAACGCTGATACGGTTAGTATGAGCGAAAATTAAGAATTGTTGCGTTTCGTATTTTTGTGCGACATTATTTCCTTCGTTACGACATAAACAAGGAAGACAAAAACCGCCGCGATAATCGCGATGCCATACCACATTGCGCCCTTGATTTTCATCACCGTGATTTCCGCGGTGTCGTTGCCGCCGTCGAAATTCCACACGTGCATGTAATTGCCGTCTTCCGTTTTCACGACTTTGTCGGCGTTGGACGTCGTCGATTCGTACGGCGTAACGAACGTATAGGACGTGTCGGCACCCGAAAGTTTCAAGGCGATTTTCTCGGCGTTTATCTGCGACAGTCCGCCGCTTGTCAAAACCCCTGCAAACCACCAGGTGTTTGTGCTTATAAACTTCCCGGAAACCTTAATATCGCCAAATATCGTCTGTTTTACGACAAAAGCGTTTTCGTCCTTTTTCACGTCGTTTGTGATAATGCCGTTTCCGATAAGGTCGTTTTGCAATGCCTGCACGCTGTCAAAATTTTTCCTTGCGGTAACGGTGTTCCCGTCCGCGTTGACAAAATAATCCTTGCTTATAAAGCCCTCTTTCAAGGCGTTCAGCGCATCGTTCAGAGTAAGCCCCACGTCCGCCTCTCTCACCCCTTCTTCGGTGAGCGTAACTTTCACGATATGCGTGTAAGTGCCGTCGGAATTCTGGACGTAGGTAAAGTCGAGCGTGCCGCACGCGGTAAGCGCGAATGCGGCGACGACGACAAAAATTATGCTTAAAAAGATTTTACTTTTCTTCATTGTACAACGCTTTAAGGCTGTTGAGCGTATCCCTGAATTCACGCATAGCGACGTTGAAAGGTTGCTCTGTCGTAAGGTCGACGCCCGCGAGTTTCAAAATTTCGACGGGAGGCATACTTCCGCCTGCCGACAGGAATTTCTTGTAGTTGTAAAACGCTTTGTCGCCGTGTTTTAATATCGAGTTTGCAATCGAAACGGCGGCGGTGATACCCGTTGCGTACTGATAAACGTAAAACGCCGTGTAGAAGTGCGGGATACGCGCCCATTCGTAACGGATAAGGTCGTTGTGTCTGACGGCTTTGCCGTAGTATTTTTTGTTGAGGTCCATATAAATATCCGACAAACCTTCCGCCGACAGCGGTTGATTCTGTTCGACAAGGTTATGCGCTTTGAGTTCGAACTCGGCAAACATTGTCTGACGGAACAACGTCGTGCGGAACATATCGAGATAATAGCTTAAAAGGAACTTCTTCGTGTCGACGTTGTCGGTGTTTGCAAGAAGGTATTTCAGCATAAGGACTTCGTTGACGGTCGACGCGATTTCGGCAACGAAAATTTCGTAATCGCTTTTTGCGAAAGGTTGCGCCTTGCAGCTGAAATAGGTGTGCATTGCGTGTCCGAGTTCGTGCGCGATCGTGAAAACTTCGTGCGTGCTTTTCTGGTAATTGAGCAGGACGTAAGGATGGCAACCGAACGTGCCCATACTGTACGCGCCGCTGCGTTTGCCCTTGTTTTCAACGACGTCGATCCATCTTTCGTTGAACGCTCTGTCAAGGAGCGCGGCGTATTCGTCGCCGAAAGGTTTCAGGGCTTTTTTCACCATATCGCATGCCTTTTCGTAAGGAACGGCGATATCCGCGCCCTTTACCATCGGGCAATGCAAATCCCACATATTAAGGGTTTCGACGCCGAGAACCTGCTTTCTGAAAGCGATGTACTGGTGCATATAGCGGCAGTTGTTGTCGACGGCTTTGATAAGGTTTTCGTAAGCCTTTACGTCGACGTCCGTCCCGGAAAGCGCGCCTTCGAGCGAAGACGAAAATCCGCGCACTTTTCTGAAAAACCAGTCTTTTTTGACGCTGCCCGCATACAGGGACGTGATTGTGTTGATATGGTTTTTGTATGCGTTGAACATGCTTTCAAAAGCCTGTTGTCTGACGCTTTGGTCGGGATTTTGCAGTAACACGCCGTACATACCGTGCGACATTTCGACTTCTTTGCCGTCGACGGTCACGGGGTCGAACTTAATATCCGCGCTGTCGAGCATCTGGAAACTATCCTGGAAGTTGCCCGAAAAGTTTCCGACTTCCGCAAGCAACGTTTCTTCCTTTTCGGACAAGACGTGTTTTTTGTCTTTGGCAAGGCGTTCAAAACGATAACTGTAATCCGAAAACTCGGGCTTTTTGGAAAGCGCAAGAAGTTCTTCTTCCGAGCGTTCGCAAATCTCAGGCTCCGCAAAAGCGGTAACGGTGCCGAAAGTTACTGCCAGCATTTCGGCTTTCGCGTTCATTTCCTGATATTTTTTGACCCTGAGATCCTGATGATTGCTCATCGACGAATAACAATAAACCTTGATAAGGTCAATCGCGATTTCGTCCTGCTTTTTCAGAAATTCCAAAAGGACGTCGTCGTTTCCGAGTTTTCCTTTGTATTCCTGCAAAGACGGTGCTTTTTTTGAAAGTTCGTTATATTTTTCTTCCCACGCCTCGTCGCCGTTGACAAGGTCGCAAAGATTCCATTTGTATTTGTCTTTTACCGATTTTCTTTCGGGTATTTTTGCCATAAAGCCCTCCAAATTGAAAAATTATAATAAGTATATACTTATCCGCCGCGAAAATCAAAGATATTCGTCGTCAAAAAACAAAACCACAACCTGTTGCGGTAGGTCGTTTTTCAAGCGGCAAATAAATTAAAAATCGCAAAGCTGGTCGCTTAAAAACTTGGGTTCCGACGTAAGATTGACCTTAATCTTTCTCAAAGCGTCCTCATCGCTTTTAAGGAGCATTCTCGTGCTGTGCATTTCGCAGCCCGCAAGGTCGTTTATGCAATCGACGCACATAGCCGCCGCCTCGTTGGTTGCGGCGCAGATCGACAGCGCGACAAGCACTTCGTTGAGCGTGAGTTTGTAGTTTTTCTCATGCAAAAACTGCTGTTTCAGATCCATAATGGGTTTGACGATTTGCGGCGCGATAAGTTTCAAACGGTCGGGAAGTTTCGCAAGCGATTTCAAAGCGTTGAGAATGGTCGACGCGGGCGCGGACATAAGTTTCGTATCTCTGCCCGTAACTATCGTGCCGTCTTTGAGTTCGATCGCGCAGGCGGGTTCGCCGGACGCGGCTTCCTTATCGAGCGCGGGTTGCACGACCGCCCTGTTCGCGGGTTTGATGCCGAGTTCGCCCATTAAAAGTTCGATACGTTTTACGGTCGCAAGGTCGACTCTGCCGTTTTTATTGTCGCAGCAGCTCTTGTAATAGCGGCGGATGACTTCCTGTTTCGACGCTTCCTGACACGCTTCGTCGTCGAAAATGCAGTAGCCCGCCATATTTACGCCCATATCCGTGGGGGATTTGTAGTCGAGTTCGTTTGCCGAAAGTTTTGACAAAATGGAACGCACGACGGGAAACACTTCGATATCCCTGTTGTAGTTTACGGTCTGCACGCCGTACGCCTGCAAGTGGAAGTAGTCGATCATATTCACGTCTTTGATGTCGGCGGTCGCCGCCTCGTACGCGATATTCACGGGGTGTTTCAAAGGAAGATTCCAGATGGGGAAGGTTTCAAACTTCGCATAGCCCGCCTTCACGCCGCGTTTGTATTCGTGATAAAGTTGACCAAGACACGTCGCAAGTTTTCCGCTGTTGGGGCCCGGGGCGTTTACGACAACCAAAGGACGCGTCGTTTCGATGTAAGGATTTTTGCCATAGCCTTCGTCGGACACAATCGTATCGACGTCGGTGGGATAACCTTTCGTGAGCCCGTGCATATAAACCTTAATGCCGCGCGCTTCAAGTTTGTTTTTGTACGCAATCGCCGACGGCTGCTCCTCAAACTTTGTGATGACGATGCTGTTGACCTTGATTTTCATTGAAGTCATCGCGTCGATAAGCCGCAAAATTTCCGCGCCGTAAGTGATGCCGTAGTCCGCGCGGATTTTATTTCTTTCGATATCCGACGCGCTGATGCAAAAGATGATTTCGCATTTGTCTTTGAGTTTCTGCAAAAGTTTGATTTTTGCGTTTTCGTCAAACCCGGGAAGCACCCTTGACGCATGTAGGTCGTCAAAGAGTTTTCCGCCGAATTCAAGATAAAGTTTTCCGCCGAAGCTGTCGATGCGTTCCAGAATATGTTTGGACTGAATCTGCATATACTTTTCGCTGTCAAAGCCGATTTTCATAAGTAGTACCTCTTTTTATACGTTGAGCGGTCTGAAATAATCGACAACGTGCTTGTCGGCAGTTATTTTTCCCGCAAATTTTTGAAGTTGTTTGCCGCGCGTGGTGCGCCCGTCGAGTTTCACGTCTTCGGTCGAGAACCCGAATACGTTTTCGCCGTCGAACACCGCGATGTCGTAAGGCTCCTTGACGTACGCCGCAAGCGCGACTTTGATACCTGTGGGCATATCAATGAGTTTCACGCCCTTTCTGTAACGTTTGGATAAGTCGAAAGTGAATGCGAACACTCGTTTTGCAAAGCCCGTTTCGCTGACGACAAGGATTTCGCCTTCGTCGTTGATAAGCCCCGCAAAAGCCACGCTGTCGCCGCTGTCGAGTTGTATGCTCTTTACGCCGCCCGCATTTCTGCCCTGCACGGGGATTTCCTGCGTTTCGTACGCAAGACACATTCCGTTTTCGGTTGCAGTGAACACGTTGAGCCCGTCTTTCACGACTTCGACCGACACGACTTCGTCGCCGTCTAAAAGATTTATCGCCTTGTACGCCGATTTCGAAACGTTAAGTTCGTCAAAAGACGTGCGTTTGACCATGCCTTGTTTCGTGAAAATCAACGCCTCGCCGATGGGGAAGTTTTCCGCAGTGAAAATCTGTACGGCGTATTCTTTCGCCAGTGCGTCTTTGTTAAGTTCCGCAAGGGTTATGCCCTTGTCGCGGTATTTCTTTTCGGGCAGGTCGTCGATTTCGATTTTGAAGATATTGCCGAGGTTTGAAAACGCGATGAGTTTCAAACGATTGTTGACGAATTCCGCCTTTTTGACGGTCGTGTTTTTGTCGACGTCCGCCGCCCTGCGCGCCGCCTGCTGGAAGCCCCTCGTGCCGACGAATTTCAGCGTGCCCGAATCGCTCAGTACCACGACGCCTTCCTTATAAGCGGTTTCGTCGGATTTGAACGGGATTTCCTTTTTCGATTCCTTTTCGCCGATGATTTCGCTTTTTCTTGGGGATTTGAAACGCTTTTTGACGTCCAGAAGGTCGGATTTTATCTTGTTGTTTTGCAATCTCTTGCTGTTAAGAATCGCGGTAAGTTCCTCGATTGTCTTTTTAAGTTCCGCAAGTTCTGCTTTGAGCGCGTCTTCTTCAAGCCCCGTCAGACGACGAAGTTTCATTTCAAGGATTGCCTGCGCCTGTCTTTCGGTGAGTCCGAATCTCTGACGCATTCTCTCCGACGCAATCGCCGCCGATTTCGACGTCTTGATGATTTTGATGATTTCGTCGATATTGTTGATTGCGATGAGCAGTCCTTCCACGATTTCCGCGCGAATTTTCGCCTGTTTCAGGTCAAAATTGCAGCGTTTTATAAGCACGTCGCGCTGGAAGTTGACGTAATGCACCAGCATCTCGACAAGTCCGAGTTGTTTGGGCTTACCTTCCGCGATCGCCACCATATTGATATTGAAGTTTGTTTCAAGTTTGGTATGTGCAAGAAGATAATTTACGATTTTCTGCGCGTCGGCGTCCTTACGCACCTTAATTACGGCGCGCATACCGTTTCTGTCGGACTCGTCCACAATGTCCGAAATACCGCCGAGTATGTCTTTTTTCGCTTCGCGAAGTTGCAGTATTTTTTGCAGCAGGTCGGCTTTTTCAACCTGATACGGCAGTTCCGAAATAACGATGTTTTTCTTTTCGTATTCGCCGTCCTCGATGTGGATTCTCGCGCGCAGAGTGATTTTGCCCTTGCCCGTCGAGTACGCCTGCACAAGGTCGTCCCCCGCGATAATTATGCCGCCCGTCGAAAAGTCGGGGCCGGGGACGATTTTCATAAGTTCGTCAAGTTTGATTTTGGGATTATCGACAACCGCAACCGCGCCGTCGATGATTTCGCCGATATTGTGAGTCGGGATATTCGTCGAAAAACCGACCGCTATGCCGTTTGCGCCGTTCACGAGAAGGTTGGGGAATCGGCACGGCAAAAGCACCGGCTCTTTCATCGTATCGTCGAAGTTCCATTGCCATGGTACGGTATCCTTTTCCAGGTCTTTCAGGATTTCCATCGCAAGGGGATTCAGGCGGGCTTCGGTATAACGCATTGCCGCCGCGCCGTCGCCGTCGATACTGCCGAAGTTGCCGTGGCCGTCGATCAGCACTTCTCTCATATTGAAAGGTTGCGCCATTCTGACCATAGCGTCGTAAACGGACGTGTCGCCGTGGGGGTGGAATTTGCCCAGACATTCGCCGACGATACGCGCCGACTTCTTATGCGGTTTGTCCGGGGTGTTTCCGAGTTCGTACATAGCGTAAAGGATACGGCGTTGCACGGGTTTAAGACCGTCTTCGACGCGCGGAATAGCGCGGTCAAGGATAACGTATTCGCTGTACGGCATCATCGAAGTGTGCATGACTTCTTCGACGGACATTTCGAAAAGTTGCGATTTGTTTTCAATTTCCGTTTGTTTCTTTGCCATTATCCGTTCACCACCTTATCGAAGTAATCTTCACGGTTGAAGTTTGCGTGTTCGTTGATATATTCTTTTCTCGGCTCGGACTTGTCGCCCATAAGCGTCGAAATGCTCTTTTCCGCTTCCGTCGCGTCCTCGATGGTGACGCGCGTAAGACTTCTGTTGTAAGGATTCATCGTCGTTTCCCACAGTTGTTCGGGGTTCATTTCGCCAAGTCCCTTGAAGCGTTGCAAGGTATAATTCCTGCCGAAGTTCTGACGTTTCGTTTCCAGTTCTTCGTCGTTATAGCAGTATTCGACCTCGTCCTTCTTTTGCAGTTTGTAAAGGGGCGGCATACCGATGTAAACGTGGCCGTCGGTGATAAGTCGCCGCATATATCTGAAAAAGAACGTGAGAAGAATTGCCCTGATGTGTCCGCCGTCCTGGTCGGCATCGGCAAGGATAATTATCTTGTGATATTTAAGGTCATCGATGTTGAAATCGTCGCCGAGCCCCGTGCCCAATGCGCTTATAAGCGTCCTGAATTCCTCGTTTTCAAGGATTTTGTCGATTGAGGATTTTTCGACGTTCAACGGTTTTCCGCGAAGGGGTAAAATCGCTTGCGTAGTGCGGTCGCGACCTTGCTTTGCACTGCCGCCTGCGGAATCGCCCTCGACGATAAACAATTCGTTGAATTCGGGCTTTTTCCCAGTGCAGGACGCAAGTTTTCCGACAAGGTTTGCGTTGTTTATGCTCTTTTGCTGACGGCTAAGTTCTTTCGCTCGGCGTACGTTATCGCGCGTGCGAGCAGCGCCCATTGCCTTTTCCACAATCTTTTCGGCAATCGACTTTGACGATTTAAGATTCAGAAATTCGTCAAGTTTCTGCGACACGAGTTGTTCCACAAGCGGCTTGACCTCGGGATTGCCGAGTTTGGTTTTCGTCTGCCCTTCGAACTGCACGTTTTTGAGCCTTACGGAAATTACCGCCGTCATGCCTTCGCGATAGTCCTCGCCGATAAGCGCGGAAAGTTTTTTGTCCTTGATAAGGTTGTTTTTTTGTGCATACGCGTTGAAGACTTTCGTGCAAGCCGACTTGAACCCTATCTCGTGCGTGCCGCCGTCGGGAGTCGGGATATTGTTGACGAAAGAAAAAATATTTTCGGTATAACCCGTCGTATGCTGCATCGCGACGTCAACCTGTACGCCGTCCTGTTCCGCCGTAATATGAATAGGTTTCAAGTAAATCGCGTCCTTTTCGGCGTTGATATACGACACGAAGTCCGAAAGTCCGCCTTCGTAATGATAAACGCTCTGTTTTCCGGTTCCGCCTTCGTTTTCGGGACGGTTGTCGTTCAGAATAAGCGTAATCGACTTGTTCAGAAAAGCGATTTCGCGAAGACGCGTCGCAATGATCTGGTAATTGAATTTTTCGTTTTTGAAAACGCGCGTATCCGGCTTGAACGTAACCTGCGTGCCCGTCTTTTTGGTTTTCCCGACAAGTTTCAGACTGCCGACGGGAATGCCCGACTTAATTTTTCCGTTGACTTCGGGCGAATGGAAGTCCTGACGATATTCGTTGCCGTCCTTATAAACCTCGACGGTGAGCCACTCGGACAGTGCGTTCGTGACGCTTGCGCCGACGCCGTGCAGACCGCCCGAATACGCGTACGAGTCGTTATTGAATTTGCCGCCCGCGTGCAACTGTGTGAAAACGACTTCCACACCGCTGACTTTCAGTTTCGGATGAATGTCCACGGGGATACCGCGGCCGTTGTCGGCAACGCGAGCGACGTTGTCGCCCATAAGAGTGATTTCGACGGTGTTGCCATATCCGTTTGCGACTTCGTCGATACTGTTGTCGATAATTTCCCAAAGGATATGATGAAGCCCGTGGTTGCCCGTGCCGCCGATATACATACCGGGGCGAAGTCTTACCGCTTCAAGACCTTCCAGAATTTCAATTTTTTCTGCGCTGTAATTAGATGACATTATTTTCCTCTCACAAAATCGTTAAAAGTTTCAAATTAAACTACCAAATTAGTGTAACATATTTTTATAAATAAAAAAAGTAAATTGTGGTCGGTTTTTGAAAAAAACCACAAAATATTGTGCGTCCCTTTGACTTATTTCACCGTCCCTTTGACATTATTGCCCAAATGCAATAAGTTTGTCATTTCGAGCGGAAATACAGGGGACCCCAAAAGATACTTTTGTACTTTTGGGGAAAAGACGCACACAAGCAAAAGAGCGAGCGTTATCGCTTGCGATAATGCGATTTCAAAAGTGCAGTGTGCGACGCATCTCCCGGAAGGGAACCATATCATAAAACCCACGCAAGATACTTTGTACTTGCGTGGAGAAAGGTGGCGCAAAAAAACACGCCCGAAAGCGTGTTTTTGAAAGTCGTTTTGTTTTGCCGTGTTATTTGCCGACGAATCCGTTGATGGCGTCAAGCATATCCTTGTAAACTTCCTTGTTGTTAAGTTCGTTCAGGATTTCGTGACGGCAATCTTTGTAAATTTTGATGCTGACGTTTTTCACGCCAAGCCCCTTGTACATTTCGGCAAGTTTTTTGACGTTCGACGCGTTCTTTCCACCGACGGGATCCTTTTCGCCGCTGAAAATCGCAATGGGACGATCCTTATTGACTTTTGCAAGGTTTTCCTTTTTGTAAACTTCCGAAAGCCCGTTCATAAAGCATTTATAGAAGTTGTTGGACATGACGTATCCGCATTGTTCGTCGTAGCAGTACTTTTTGACCTGATCGACGTCGCGCGAAAGCCAGGCAAAGTTGTGTCCTTCTTTTTTGAAAGGCTTGTTGAAACTGCCGAAAGCGACTTTGTCCATAAATTTGCCTTTCGCCTGTTCGCCTTTCATCTTTGTGATGGTGTTTGAGAAGAACTTGCCCGCGCCCACTACGACGCCGGGTTGACGCGCGCTGCCCGACAAAATAACGCCGACCGCGTCGCTGTCGTTTTCAAGATAGCGTTGTCCGATGAAACTGCCGTAGCTGTGTCCGAGAAATACCACGGGGAGCGCGTATTTTTCGGAAAGGTATTTCGTGATAAAAAGTTCGTCCTTGACGGAGTCGCCGTAAATATCGCCCGCATGATATCCGATGTCGTTTTTCTTTTCGGTGTTGCCGTGGGCGCGGTGGTCGTCCGCAAAAACAATATATCCGTTCGCATTCAGAAACTTTGCAAAGTCGTCGTAACGGCGCGCGTGTTCCGCCATACCGTGTACGATCTGCACGACTCCTTTGGGCATTTTCACGTCGTCCCAGACGTATGCCTGCAAAATCGTGTTGTCGAAAGATGTAAATTTAACGTATTTCATAATTCACCTCATAACGTATCATATTTTCAAGTCAAGTTTAATTATAACAACATAACGCGATACTTTGCAAGTCATTTTTGAATTTTCGGTATTTTTTGCAAGCCTTAGGATATATTTTACTATGGACGCTATGAAAAACAAGACAATCGTGCTTACGGGCGGCGGCAGCGGCGGACACGTGATTCCGATTCTTGCGCTTCTGCCCGAGATAAAAGAAAACTTTGACAAAATATACTTCGTCGGCGGCAGCGGTATCGAAAAAACGCTTGTGAAAGACGCGGGCGTTTTCTATCACGAAATACACACCGTAGGGCTTGACCGCACGCACGTTTTCAAAAACCTGAAAATACCTTTCGTGCTGTTCAAGGCGGTCAGAGAACAAAAAAGGTTTTTAAAAGAAATCCACCCCGACGTCGTGTTTTCAAAAGGCGGTTTTATATCCCTGCCGACGGTGCTTGCGGCGCGAAAACTCAAAATCCCGTGCGTCGCCCACGAAAGCGATCTTTCGCTTGGCCTTGCAAACAGAATCGCCGGGAAAAAAGGCGCGACGATTTTGACGGGTTTTGACAAAACAGCGACTTTATCCGACGATTTTATATACGTAGGCTTTCCTTTACGCAAAGAAGTGGAATTCGGAAACGCAAGCGCGGCAGTGAAAAAGTACGGGCTTGACAAGACCAGAAAAACCCTTCTCGTCATCGGCGGAAGTATGGGCGCAAAGAAGTTGAACGACGTTCTGGCGCAGTCTCTTGACGTACTGTTGAAAGACTACGAAATCGTGCACGTCACGGGAAAAGGCAAAAACGAAATTCCCGAAAAACAAGGTTATCACCCCGTGGAATTTACAAACGATATCGGCGATTTATTCGCCGCCGCAGACCTTGTCGTATCCCGTGCCGGCGCGGGCGCGATATGCGAACTGACTTATCTCAAAAAGCCGCTGCTTCTTATCCCGCTTTCAAAATCGGCTTCGCGCGGGGATCAACTTGACAACGCCGAATACGCAAGAAATTTCGGCGCGCGCGTTCTTTACGAAGAAAACCTTTCGGAAGAATCTTTCATAAACGAAATATATCGCACAACCGTGCCGACTCGCCCCGTATCTTGCGCGGGAAATAGGACAATTGCACGAATTCTGACTTCTTTTGCGAAAGGCGGAAAATAACGTTTTTCGGGTGCTACACTTTCACCTGAGGTGAAATATGAAAAACGTAAAACTTTACAAATGGCTTACGGTAACGCTTATGCTTGCGATAAGCGTATTTTGTCTTTTATATCTTGAAAAAATCCAGAAATCGACCGCCCCCGCCGTCGCGGAAACCAAAACAAAAACCACGGCGGAAACGGACAAGCCCGAACGTCCCGTGTTTTACAACACCCTTCCGAAAAGCGCGTATTCGTACAACGGGCAACAATTCCAGAATATCGGCGGCAACGATGACGATATCCTTAAAAACGTACATACTTTCGGCAAAACCGCATACGTCTTTTTCGACACTTCGTCAAACGGATACGATGTGAAAACCGACGCGCCGTCGGTCGCGTGCGCCCTTGTCGACGAAAATCTTACCCTTAAAAAAACCGTAACGTTGTCGGGCGACGGTGCGGAATATTATCTTTCGTCCAAAATCACGGGCGACGGGTTTTTCGTCCTTACGAAATCCGACTCGTACGTTGCGTTGTACAAAATGAATTTCGACCTTGTCGTAATCAACAGAACGGTTTTTGAAAAGGAAGTCGACGGCACGCTGCACCTTCAAACAAACGGTAAACTTCTTTCGATAACGACAAGCGATTCTTCCTTGTCCGTACGGGTTATCGGCAGCGACGGAGTGATTGAAAAATCGTCGTCGATATATCTTTCGTCCCCGAAAATCGCCCTGTGTTACGAAAAGGACGAAACGGTCAATATGTTCGTGAACCTTGAAAAAAGTTTTGTTCACGTAAGATATTCGGACTTTTACGGTTTCCTGTCGTCCGACGAAACGGCGGGAAAAACAATCGATGAAATTCTGCCTTTCAACGGCGGATTTGCGGGAATCTACCTTGAAAACGGCGAAAAGTTTTTGTTCACCGCAGACGAAAACGCCGTCGTGTCTTTTGAAAAACAACTCCCGCCCGCAGGATTTACGAAAATTCTCAAAAACGGCGAAAACCTTATGCTCGTATCGTCGCAAAACGGAAAAACGATGCTCTCGCTTTTTTGCACGCACCTTGACGAAGTGATAACGCGCACGTACGATTCAGAAACGACGCTTGTGCCGTATTTTGACGAGTCCGGGAGAATCGCGCTCTTTGACGGCGAACACGTGACGTTATATTTGTACGACGCCGTAAGCATTGAAAAAATCGAAAAATATCCCGCGTCTGCGGCTTGCGTAAAGGTTTTTGAAAGCGGCGTTGTCGCATTTTCGGCAAACAAAAAAGACGGCGCTTTCAACAAGAACTACGGCAAAAGCGACGTCTTTATAACGGTTCTTAAAAAGAATACTACAAAATAGTTTTTATGTGTTTTTTGAAGTCGTCGCCGAATCGCGCAAGCGAGAAATCGGCGGCGGCGATAGCATATCCCAACTTGTTTCCGATGTCGTAATGCGCCCCTTCGAAGGTATAAGCGACCGCGCCTTCCGTCTTTGCAATGGTCGAGACCGCTTCGGGAAGAACAAGTTCCGTCCCGCGCATCGGCGTTTGTTCCAGCGCGCCGAAAATCCCGTTTGACAGCACGAAACGTCCAAGGCTCACGAGATTTGACGGAAGATTGTTGATGTCGGGTTTTTCGATAAGGTTCTTAAACTCGGTAAAACGTCCGTGCGACTCGCCCTTTTCGATTGCGCCGTACAGCACCGCAAGTTCGTTTTCGACTTCCTGCACGCCGACAACCGTTTTGCCCGTTTCGTCGTACGCGTCGATAAGTTGTTTTATGCACGGCACGTCGTTCACGACGACGTCGTCGCCGAAAAGCACCGCAAAAGGTTCGTCCCCGACAAAGTCTTTCGTAAGCAATATTGCCCCGCCCGTCCCGTTCAGGGTTTCCTGCGTGATAAAGGTGATTTTGATTTTTTTAAGAAGTGCTTTAAGTTCCGGCGTGTCGTTTAAGGCCGGCGTAAAGTATCTTTCGATTGCTTCCTTGCCGCGGCTGACTATTATCGCGACTTCTTCGATGCCGCTTTCGGCGCATTCTTCGACAATGTAATGGATTGCGGGTTTATCGACAAGTACAAGCATCTCTTTCGGGACACTTTTCGTGATCGGCATAAACCTGGTGCCGTGCCCCGCTGCCGGGATAACGGCTTTTCTGACCTTTTGTGTTTGCATAAGACACCTCTTATTTATTGCAATTTATCAAAACAACGCTTTGATATGACCGTAATCGGCGGATTAAGCCCTGATTCCGCAATATTAAACGACTGCGGCATATCTCGCTTTTCACCGTCGACGCAGAAAGTCGCGCCGCCTTCAAGCGTGATATTTGCATTGTTTATTTTCAAAAACTTTATCCGCTTTGACGAATACTCCTTTGAAAATCCGACGAAAAACGCCCTGAAATACGGGAAGAAAAGTTCGATAAGTCCAAGGAGTTTATCGTGCTTCGGCGCGGCGATCGTCAAAAGGTAAATCCCGCCCGTTTTTTTGTAAGCGCGGTTGAATTTAAGGTTAAAACATTGCTTTGACTTAATCGCCATAATAAGCGAATATTCGCCCTTTTGCGTTTTCCCGTCGGCGCAAATTTTTGCAGGGATTCTGTAAACTTTCAGTTCCTTGAACACGCCGAGGATATACGCAAGCGCTTTTATTTTCCTTTTCAGTTTGTTATCGACGTTGTAGCCGAGCGGCGTGAACGTGCCCGTCGCAAGGACGTAAGTGAAATATTTTTCGTCGGCGTGTCCCAACGACCTGATTTCAAAATGTCCGTCGGCGTTTTTCGAGCATTCGTTAAGCGTGCCCGACGGAACGTAAATAATTTTCGTTTCCTTGTCGGCGTACATATTCACGACGGAGTTGAGCGTGCCGTCGCCGCCGAATACGGCGATAACGTCGCACGGCACGTACGAAAACCCTTCGCCGTCGGTGATATGAAACACGCGTACGTCGTACGTTTTCAGCATCGTTTTTTTGAGTTTATCGACGTTTGCGCGTTTTCCGCGCCCGCTTTTGTCGTTGACAACGATGACTGCAAATTTCTTTTTTTCGTTATCCATAAAATTCCTTTCCGTTATATTTTATCATACCGAAAACGGGGTGTCAACAGCGCGCGCTCAACATATAATATAATGCTTTACCCTGGCTTTTGTGTTGACTCCGATAGCCTGATAATAGTATAATTTAATCCGAGGTAAAATATGAAAATAATTATCGTTGAAAACTCAGAAGAATTCGGCAAAGCCGCGTTCAACGAAGTTTACAAAGTCGTCAAAAACAACCCGTCCGCAACGCTCGGGCTCGCAACGGGCTCGACTCCGCTGCCGCTTTACGCGGAAATGGTAAAAGACCATCGTGATCGCGGCACGTCTTATAAGGACGTCAGGACTTTCAACCTTGACGAATACGTCGGGCTTCCCGCGTCGCACAAGGAAAGCTACGTAAACTTTATGACGCGCAACCTGTTTTCAAAAATCGACGTCGATATGAAAAACGTCAATATCCCCTGCGGCACGGCGGAAAACGTCGACGAAGAATGTGCAAGGTATTCCGCCCTTTTGAAAAACGCCGTCGTCGATATTCAGGTTCTGGGCATCGGCGGCAACGGACACATCGCTTTTAACGAGCCGGGCACGCCTTTCGACAGCGTCACCCACCGCGTATGGCTCACAGAAAAAACCATAAGCGACAATTCCCGCTTTTTCGGTCAGATCGACGAGGTCCCGAAAAGCGCGATCACGATGGGCATCGGCGAGATAATGCGCGCCAAAAAAATCCTTATGCTCGCAAGCGGCAAAAACAAAGCGGACGCCGTTTTCAGAATGATTTCGGGGAAAGTTGACGAAAGTTGTCCCGCTTCCGTGTTGCAGCTGCACCCGTCGGTCACGGTGATTCTTGACAAAGAAGCCGCAAGTAAACTGTAATTTCCCTTTGAGTCTTATAAAAAAGAGTACGCTTTTTACGGCGTGCTTTTTTATGTCGCAATTAAAGATTTATACGTTAAGTTTCAGGAAGTAATCGGTGAGTTTTTCGGGCGTGTCCGAAAACCCCGCGTCGCTCCAATACTCGATGATAAGAATGAAACTTTCGATAACGCTTCTGACTTTCAGTTTTTCGGGCAATCCTTTCAGGTCGACGAAACCATTGACAACGCACGCGGTCGCAAACTCCCTGACGCCTTCCCGCATATAGTCAAGGAAAATCGCCTTGCTTTGCGAAAGCAAAATCGCGTGTATAAGGCAACTTTCGTCCTTTATGTGATAAAAAATGTGTGTTATGAAATGTTTGTAGTCAAAAATCGACGAGCGGGAAAAGTCGTGGCTTTTTTCCTCTTTCAGAACGTGCGAAAACACGTGCGAAAATATCGTCGTGCAGACCGATTTCAATAAATCTTCTTTCGTTTTGTAGTGCGCGTAAAAGGTACTTCTTGCGACGCCGCTTTTGTCCAGCACGTCCTGAATCCTCACGTCGTTGTAGTCTTTAAGGAGCAAAACTTCCGAAAAGGCGGTGTAGATTTTCTCATTTGTATCTTCGATTTTTTTATTCATAGCGTTCTCCTTTTATTATTTTATCATACGACGTGTTCGGTTGTCAATACTGTTTGTTCGGCAAATTTCGACATATCAAACATTGCGTTCGGTAAAGTATAGTTATAATTAAATTATCCGAACAAAACCAAAGATATTGTTTGACAAACGACTGTTTTTTTTGCATAATTTTATCGATATGAACAGAAAGAACGAAAAAACGCTTTCCGTAAGCGAACAATACAACGTCGCCAAAGCAAAAAAAATCGCGATAATCCTTATACTTCTCGCGCTTGTTTTTTTGTTTTTCGTCGTGAGCGTTTTCGTCGGCAGCGGCACGCTTTCGTTCAAAGAAGTTTTCCTTGCAATATTCAACAAAGGCAGCGAAACGGCGCGGCTTATCGTCCGTCGCATAAGGTTTCCGCGCGTCATCGCCGCGCTTATTGCGGGCGGCGGTCTTGCGGTGTCGGGGCTTGTCATGCAGACTGTTTTGAAAAATCCGCTTGCTTCCCCCACGACGCTCGGCGTGAGCAACGCCGCCGTTTTCGGGGCGAACTTTGCAATCATCGTCGTCGGGGCGGGCGCGTTCCACTCTACGCACGGCTCGTGGCTTTCGATAAGCAATCCTTATCTTGTTTCGACTTTCTCGTTTTTATCGGCGATTATCGCTGCCGGCTCGATTCTTCTTCTTGCGCGGCTTAAAAATCTGAACGCGTCGGCGATAGTGCTTGCGGGCGTTGCGGTATCCGCGATTTTTCAGGCAGGCACGACGCTCATTCAATATTTTGCAAGCGACACGCAGGTTGCTTCCGCCGTGTACTGGACTTTCGGCGACCTTGGGCGCGCGTCCTACAAAACCGACCTTATTATGTTTATCGTCGTTGCGGTTTCGACGTTGTTCTTCTTTTTGAAGCGTTGGGATTTTTCGGCGATGTCGGGCGGGATTGCGTATGCGAAAACCCTTGGCGTGAACACTCGGTTTATGACGATTATGTCGCTGTTGCTTGCGTCGCTCATCACGTCGGTTACCGTATCATTTTTGGGCATAATCGGGTTTGTCGGGCTTACCGCGCCGCAGTTTATGAAACGCATCGTCGGCGACGATTACAGATATCTTTTGCCGTCGTCGTTCCTTGCGGGCGCGCTGCTTTTGTTAATATCCGATATTCTGGGACGTCTGCCGATTTTCGGCACGTCGGTTCCCGTCGGCGTAGTAACGTCGCTTATCGGCGGCCCCGTATTTTTGGCAATACTTTTAAGGAGGAAGAAGAATGAATCTGAAAATATCTGATTTATCGTTCAAATATTCCTCCGGAAAACAAGTCCTGGACGGCGTGAATTTTCAGGCGGAATCAGGGAAATGCACTTTCCTTCTCGGCGCAAACGGAGCGGGAAAGACAACTCTGTTTTCAAATATTCTGGGGTTATTAACTCCGACTTTTGGCAAAATCACCCTTGACGACGCGGATTTATCGTCGCTTAAACCGCGCGAAAAAGCAAAACTTCTGGGATACGTCCCGCAAAACGTTTTCTTCCCGTCGGGGAGCGCGTTCGACGCGGTGCTTCTCGGGCGACGTCCTTACATCAGATGGGGCGTTACCGAAAACGATTTGTCCGTTGTGGAAAAACTTTTCAAAGACCTTTCCGTGGAAGACTTCGCAATGCGGAACGTCGACAGCCTTTCGGGCGGCGAAAAACAAAAAATCGCCATCGCCCGCGCCCTTGCACAAGAACCGCAGGTTTTGCTTTTTGACGAACTTACAAGCAATCTTGACGTGAAAAATCAGGCGGACGTTTTGTCTTTCATCAAAAAACTGACCGTGGACAAAAACGTAATTACCGTCGCGATCGTGCACGACCTGTCGCTGGCACTAAGATTTGCGGACGATATCGCGTTTATGAAGGACGGGAAAATCCTGCGCCAATGCCCGTCATGCGACGTAACCGCACAAGACTTTAAGGACACTTTCGACGTGAATGCCGACGTCGTTGAAATAAACGGCAAAAAAACGATTATATACGAGGACTGAAAATGAAAAAATCTGCTTTGATTCTTTTGATGATTATCGTTACTCTGTCGTCGCTTTTCGCTTTTTCGGCTTGCGATAAAGACAAAGGCACCGCAAACGGCAAAACCGTAACCGACCTTCTGGGGCGCGAAGTTACCGTGCCCGAAAAAATCAACCGCGTCGTATGCATCGGCGCAGGCTCTCTTCGCCTTTACACCTATGTCGGCGATTTGTCGAAACTTGTCGGCGTCGAGGACGTCGATAAAGACGGCACGGGCGTCGGAGCAACACTTTCGATAAGACCGTATAAAATGTTCAACAAGGATTTGTTCAATTCCCTTCCGTCGTGCGGAATGGGCGGCCCGCAAGGCTCTGCCGACGCCGAAAAGATTCTTAAATTAAACCCCGATATCGTCTTTTCCCTTTACACTTCGGACAAGGCGGCGATGGACGATTTACAGCAAAAAATCGGGAAACCCGTCGTGGTATTAAGTTACGGCAAGACGGAAGCGTTTGACGAAAACGTCAAAAAATCCATTGCCCTTCTTGGCGACATTCTGAACAGGAAAGAACGCGCAAACGAACTTTTATCGTTCATTTCCGACACGGAAACTTATCTTTCGAGCATTGGCGAAGGCATCGACAATTCCAAAAAAGCAACCGTATATCTCGGCTGCCAGAGCAACTACGGTACGCACGGCATTGAAAGTTCGTCGGCAAATTACTCCATCTTCGACGTTTCAAAAATCAGAAACGTTCTGGACGAGAACGGCTACAAAGGATACCAGAAATCGCTCGACCTTGAAAAACTCGTAAAAATGAATCCTCAAAGGATTATCCTTGACGCCGGCGGACTTTATATTCTCAAAACCCAACTCAAAGAAAAACCCGAAATCTTCAACAACCTTTCGGCTTTCCAAAACGGCGAGATTTATCTGCAAATGCCCTACAACGCTTATTACACGAATCTCGAAACCGCTTACGCCGACGCATACTTTGACGCGTGGGTGCAGTATCACGATATCGCGCCAGAAAAACTCAACTTCGATTACGTCGAAAAGGCGCGCGAAATCTACACCCTGTTTTTGGGCAAAGATTGCTATGACGACGTCGCACAGGAAATGTACGGCGGCTTCCAAAAACTCGATATATCAAAAATCTGATATATATTTGCTTTAAGTTAGGAAGAAGCAACGCATTTCGCGTTGCTTCTTTCTTTTTGTTTTATTTTGTTTTTACATAAATTTTTCTTTTATGTACTTCGACATTTTTTTGAACGCGTTGTTCATTATTTCTTCGTCTTTCGCCTCGACGGTAAGTCTGATTTTTTCTTCCGTGCCGCTTTCGCGGATCAGGATTCTGCCCTCGGGCAGTTCCCCTTTTATTGCCGAAACGTAGTTTTGCAAGTCCTTATTCCTGACGACTTCCGACTTGTTTTTTACGGCGAAACTTGCGTTGATTTGCGGATATCGCGTAACTTTTGACAAGACGCTCAGCGGCAGTTTCGTTTTCTTTATCGTGCTTGCAAGGTACACGCTTGCAAGAAGTCCGTCGCCCGTCGCCGCAAACTCGCCAAGGATTATGTGCCCCGACTGCTCGCCGCCAAGGACGTAGCCGCCTTTTGCCATCGCCGCCTGCACGTTATGATCGCCGACGTCCACGCGCAGCATACTCACGCCCATGGAATTTAAGTTTCTTTCAACGCCCATATTGCTTAAAACCGTGCAAACGACTTTCTTTTTATTGAGTTTTCCTTTTTTCAGAAGTTCGCGCGCGATGATGAAAATAATTTCGTCCCCATCGACTTCTCGGCCGTTTTCGTCGACAGCAATAAGTCGGTCGGCGTCGCCGTCGTACGCAAATCCGACGTCGGCGTTAAGTTCTTTCACCTTCTGCCGCAAAAATTTTGTGTCGGTCGCGCCGCACTCGTGATTGATAATTCGCCCGCACCCTTCGTCGTTAAAGGAATACACGATGGCGTTCAGGCTTTCAAAAACGTGTTTCGCAACGTGTGAAAGCGCGCCGTTCGCACAGTCCAAGACGACTTTGAGTCCCGACAAATCGTCGGCGATTTCCGTCACCGCCCGCACGTAGTTTTCAAAATATTTTGCCCCGTTTTCGACCTTGCCTTTTTCGTTTGCGACGACTTTTCGCTTGCTTTCGATATGTTTTTCGATTTCGGCTTCTTCGATGCGGCAAAGTTTTCGTCCGTCGCTCATAAAGATTTTTATGCCGTTGTATTCGGGCGGATTGTGCGACGCGCTGATCATAACGCCGTAGTTTGCGTCGATTTCACGCGTGACGAAAGACACGGCGGGCGTCGGCACTATATCGAGGTTTATCACGTCCGCGCCGGCGTCGATAATGCCGCTGATAATCGCATTTGAAAGTTTTTCGCCGCTTATCCTCGTATCCCTGCCGAGCACGACTTTGCCGCCGTCCGCGGAATAACCCAGAAAGTTTCCGACAAGGTACGCAAGATCGTCACAAAGCGTTTCGCCGTAAATCCCGCGTATGCCGTCCGTGCCGAAGTATTTCATATCAAACTGGTTTTTGACGTACTTCGTGCGGTTTTCCTTGACGGTTTCGCGGCTTCGTCCGATGCACATACAGTTTTTCGGAAGGTCGACGGTGACGGTCGTGCCCGCCGCGATATAGGCGTTGTTTTCAATGTTGACAGGCGCGATGACGTTGCTGTTACTGCCGATAAAAACGCTTTCACCGACGGTGCTTCTGTGCTTGTTTTTGCCGTCGTAGTTCACAAAGATACTGCCGCACCCGACGTTGCACAAATCGCCGATATCGACGTCGCCGACGTACGCGAGATGTGCCGCCTTGACGCGCTGTCCGACGGTTGCGTTTTTGATTTCCACAAAGTTTCCTACCCTGCATTCTTTCCCGACGTCGGCGTTGGTATGAACGTTGGCAAACGGCCCGACAGTGGTTTTATCGCCTATTTTTGCATTCCTTAACACGCTTTTTATGATTGTTACGCCGTTTCCGACTATGCTGTTCTCAATGACGTTTCCCGTGTCCAGGACGCAACTGTTGCCGATCACGGTATTCCCTCTTATGTACTGGTCGGGAAAAACTATCGTGTGTTTGCCGATACGCACGGTTTCGTCGATAAAGACGTTGTCCGTCGATATAAATTCCACCCCGTTTTTAATATGGTTGAAAATTATTTCCAGTCGTTTATCGTTATTCATAAGCCCTCCGCGTTTTTATCATTATATGCGGAAGGCGGGTTGCGTTACACAAAAAAAATCGCACCGATCGGCGCGACTTTTGTTTCGGATTTTTATAATTGTTTCAGATATCTTTTTATCGTGCTTATGAACTGCGAGAACACGATGCCGGGCTCTTCGAGGTCGGGCTCCCAGCGTTTCACCCATTCCAGAGAAACGGTGCCGTCGTATCCGGCTTTCTTCAATCCGCGCAAGGCGTCTTTGACGGGAATATCGCCGTAGCCCAGCATTTTATATTTCGTTACGCCGTTCTGGACGACGCTGTCCTTGATATGGACGTAACAAATTCTGCCGCCAAGGTTTTTGAGCGTGGTGTCGATACTTTCGCCGTTGAAGCGGTACGGGTGATTTATGTCCCACAGCACGCCGCCGTCGCACTCTTCGACAAAATCGCGCAACAGTTTCGTGTCGCAAAAGATGCCGTTCGTTTCGATAAGAGGCAGGACGTTTTTTCCGCTTGCGTAACTTAAAATTTCCTTGTAAAGACGTTTGCAAAGTTGGATATCGCCGCCGTCGGGCATAGGTCTGTTGGTGCACATTACCCTGATGTACGGCACGCCGAGCGACTCCGCAAGGTCGATATAAGCCTTGGCTTCCGCAACCGCTTTTTCCTTTTCGGAATACACCGCAAGCGATGCACCCGACGTAAGCATGGTGATGCCAAGCCCGAGGCTTTTCAATTTTTCTTTGGTTTTTTCAATGTTTTCGGGTTTGAACTGTTTGACGTCCGGCGCATAGATTTCGCCGCCGATACCACGCACTTCAAAGCCGTCGTAGCCGAGATCGGACGCGGTGGATACCACTTCGTCATAAGACCAGTTCGGGCAACCGATTGTCGAAAAAGCAAGTTTCATCTCTGAAATTCCTCCTTAAAGTCCTTGTTATGCGGTTTCGATTGAAGCGGCGGTTTGCAGTTTCAGAATCTCGATCGCTTCTTCACGCATCTTGAATTTTTGTATTTTGCCTGCCGCGTTCGTCGGGAACGAGTCCACGAACCTGACGTATCTCGGCACCTTGTGTTTTGCCATTCTTGCGCCGACGAATTCCTTGACTTCTTCTTCGGTCATTTCTTCGCCATCTTTCAGAATAACGCACGCCATGACTTCTTCGCCGTACGCCTCGGAAGGCACGCCAATGACCTGCACGTCGGAAACCTTGTCGCACGTATACAAGCACTCCTCGATTTCTTTCGGATAAATATTTTCGCCGCCGCGGATAATCATATCTTTGATACGTCCTACAACCTTATAATATCCGTCTTCGTCCACGGTGCACAAATCGCCGGTATGCAACCAGCCGTCCTTGTCGATGGCTTGCGCGGTCGCTTCGGGCATTTTGTAATACCCTTTCATTATATTGTATCCCCTTGCACAAAATTCGCCGGGGGTATTTACGGGCAATTCTTCGCCGGTTTCCGGATCGATGATTTTGCACTCTACGCCCGGGAACGCACGCCCTACCGTATTAACGCGTTTGTCAATGCTGTCGGAAGTCGTCGTCATCGTGCAGCCGGGCGACGCTTCGGTCTGTCCGAAAACAATGACGATTTCGCGCATATTCATTTTGTCGATGACTTTTTTCATCACTTCGATGGGACAAGGCGAGCCCGCCATAATGCCCGTTCTGAGGCTTGAAAAATCAAAATTGTTGAACTGCGCGTGTTCCAGCATTGCGATGAACATCGTGGGTACGCCGTGCACCGCCGTGCATTTTTCGACGCTGATTGCGTTCATGACGGGGACGGGGCTGTATCTTTCGACGGGCACCATCGTCGTGCCGTGAGTAATGCACGCCATCATCGCAAGCACAAGTCCGAAGCAGTGGAAAAACGGAACGGTGATGCAAAGTTTGTCGTTTTTTGTAAATTTCATACCGTCGCCGATGGTTTTGCCGTTGTTCAGGATATTGTAGTGCGTGAGCATTACGCCCTTCGGAAAGCCTGTCGTGCCCGAGGTATATTGCATATTCACGACGTCGTGGGTGTTCAGCGTTTTTTTGTTTTCCTCGTAAATTTCGACGGGAAAATCGCCGCCCAGAATTTTCAAATCCTCAAAATTAAGCATACCTTCGGGCGTTTCTTTCCCTGCAAAAACGACGCGTTTCAAAAACGGCAGATGCTCCGACTCGATTTCGCCGGAAGTCGTTTTCAGTTCGGGCAGAAGCTCGTTCACGGTTGCGACGTAGTCGTTGTTTTTGAATCCGCCGATCATCACGAGAAGTTTCGTGTCCGACTGCCTCAAAAGGTATTCCAACTCAAAAATTTTGAAATTGGTATTGACGGTTACAAGCACCGCGCCGATTTTCGCCGCCGCGAACAACGTCAGAATCCATTCGGGCGTGTTGGTTGCCCAGATTGCGACGTGATCGCCCTTTTTGACGCCCAAAGACATCATTCCGCGCGCGATGAGATCCGCCTCGTCGTTAAGTTCTTTCCAGGTGCGGAAGTAATTTCTGTCGGTATATCTTACCGCCCAGCCGTTCGGATTATTTTTTGAGAGGTCGTCCAGGACGCCGCCCAAAGTGTTTTCGATAAATTCCATATGTTTATAACGTTTCCGCCATAGCGTCTTTCACGCTGACGCGGAAGAAAGGTTCGAGATTGAAATAATTCCAGGGTTTTTCGTCTTCCGGCGGGGAAACCTTGAATACCATCGTCTGGTCGAGCGTGGGGTGCTTAAAACGAAGTTCCGCCGCCCATAGCGCGAGATTGCATTGCGCTTTCGGACGATTTCCGCTGTATCGCATATCGCCGACGATCGGGTTTCCGATATGCGCCATCTGCACGCGGATCTGATGACTTCTGCCGGTTGCAAGTTTCACGCCGACAAGCGAAAGTTTCCCGATGGACTCGAACACTTTATAAGTAAGTTCCGCATATTTTGCGCCTTCGGTGACTTCCGGGACGACGCGGACGGTATTGCTTTTCGGATCCTTTTTCAGGTAATTTACAAGCACCGCCTGTTTTTCTTTGGGCGTATCGTAAACGACCGCAAGATAAGTTTTTTCAAACTCGCCTTCGCGGATTGCTTCCGACAGTCTTGCCGCCGCCTTTGACGTTTTTGCGAAAACCATAACGCCGCCCGTAACTCTGTCAAGCCTGTGAACAAGCCCGAGATACGCGTCGCCGGGCTTATCGTAAGTTTCTTTCAGATAATTTTTCAAAATCGAAAGAATATCGGGATCTTTCGACTCGTCTTCCTGCGACGGCATATTCTGCGGCTTCACCGCAACGAGAATATGGTTGTCTTCGTAAATGATTTTTACGCCTTGATATTCTTTGATTGCATTGTTTTCCATTAAAATATCGCAAGGGCGCTTGCACCTGCTGGCAAGACGATACCCTCCTCCCTGGTATTCAGACCGATTTCGTCGGCGGTAATTACTGCGTTTTTCGACGTATTCAGCCCGAGTTTCAGCATATTTGCCATAACGGTGGGTTGAAGCCCCGTCGTGTAACTGTTGAGAAGATAAAAAAGCGGATTGTCCGACAAAACATCTTTCGTTTCCCTGATGAGCGAAAACAGATTGTCCTCGATTTTCCACATTTCGCCGCCAGGACCTCTGCCGAAACTCGGCGGGTCCATGATGATTGCGTCGTACTTCCTGCCGCGCTTTATTTCGCGACGGACGAATTTTAAGCAATCGTCGATGATATATCTGACTTTTGCGTCGGTAAGTCCCGACAAGCGTACGTTTTCGCCCGCCCTTTCGACCATCGCTTTCGCGCTGTCGACGTGGGTAACTTCCGCGCCCGCCGACGCACACGCAACCGTCGCGCCGCCGGTATAGGCAAACAGGTTCAGAACTTTAACGGGTCTTCCGGCGTTTTTGATAAGGTCGATCATTTTCGCCCAGTTTACCGCCTGCTCCGGGAAAAGCCCCGTATGTTTGAAGCCCATAAGTTTCAATTTGAACGTAAGATTGCGCCAACTCACGGTGAAGTTTTCGGGCATGGGTTCCAGGTATTCCCAATGGCCGCCGCCCGTCGCGCTTCTCACGTACTTTGCCGTCAGACCTTTGTAGTTTTCAAGGGGGAAAGATTCGGGCCAGATGACCTGCGGATCGGGACGAAGCAAAACGTATTTGCCCCATCTTTCCAGCTTATTGCCGTCGCCGGTTGCGATGACCTCGTAATCTTTCCACTCGGAATTGACTTGCATTATTTCTTTTTGACGGACAACGTGATTTTATCGTCACCGATGTCCCATTCTTTCGTGTAGCCGTCGATATCGTTTCTGACTTCGTCGGCAAGGACGGCGTTTCTGACCGTCGTGTTGTCGTTCATAATCTTTTTAAGGAGCGCGGAATCCGTTTTGAACCCGAGCGTGATGTGGTCGGTAACTTCAAAGCCCGCTTCCTTTCTCATCGTCTGGATTTTGGAGACGATTTCACGCATTGCGCCTTCTTCGATAAGTTCGGCGGTGAGCGCGGTGTCGAGGATTACCGAAATATCGCCGTCGACTTCGCTGCTGAAACCTTCCTTGTTTTTCACGGACACGAGAATATCGTCCTTTGAGAACTCGACTTCCGTGCCGTCGATATCGACCTTATACGTGCCGGTTGCGACTGCGTTCACGATTGCTTTTCCGTCGGCATTCGCAAGATGCTCCTTGATTTTGCCCAAAAGTTTTCCGTATTTCGGACCGATCGTTTTAAGTTGCGGCTTGATTTCGTACGTTACGAAGTCCTGTTCGCCCGACGCGTTAAGCACTTCTTTCACGTTAATTTCGTCGGAAACGAGGGCTTTCAGTTCGTCGTCGAATTCAACGCCGGTCACATACAGTTTCTGCAAGGGCTGGCGGTTTTTGATGTTCGCCTGATTTCTTGCGGCGCGTCCCAAAACGACAACGCGGATAACTTCTTCCATGCCGTCTTCGAGCGCGGTGTCGATGAAACTTTCGTCCGCCACGGGGAACGAGGTCAGATGCACGCTTTCGGGCGCGTTTTTGTCAAACGACCTGACAAGGTTCTGATAAATGCTTTCCGCCATAAACGGGGTGTACGGCGCGATGAGTTTCGACAGTTCGGTAAGGACGGTGTAAAGCGTCATATACGCGGCGATTTTGTCGTCGGACATTTCGCTTCCCCAGTATCTTTCGCGACCGCGACGGACATACCAGTTGGAAAGTTCGTCCACGAAGTCCTGAATCTTCCTTGCGCTTTCGAAAATCTTATATTCGTTCAGGCAGTCGTCCACGTATTTGATAAGGCTGTTGAGCCCCGAAAGCACCCATCTGTCCATGACCGACAGTTTGCAATCTTTAAGGTTGTATTTCGTCGGATCGAACTTGTCGATATCGGCGTAAAGTACAAAGAACGCATAGGTGTTCCAGAGCGTGCCCATGAATTTACGCTGCGACTCACTGACGGCTTCGGGATAGAACCTCGAAGGAAGCCAGGGTGCGCTCGACGTATAGAAATGCCATCTCACGGCGTCCGCGCCTTGCTTGTCGAGCACGCTGAACGGATCGACGACGTTGCCCTTATGCTTGCTCATTTTGATGCCGTCTTTGTCGTTGACGTGTCCTAAAACTATGCAGTTTTTGAAACTTGCCTTGTCGAACAGAAGCGTCGAAATCGCAAGCAAGGTATAGAACCAACCGCGAGTCTGGTCGATTGCTTCCGAAATAAAGTCGGCGGGGTACACTTCTTCAAAAATTTCCTTGTTTTCAAACGGATAGTGCCATTGCGCGAAAGGCATGCTGCCGCTGTCGTACCAGCAATCCAGCACTTCGGGAACGCGGTGCATTACGCCGCCGCATTCGGGACACGTGAACGTGACCTCGTCGATATAAGGTTTATGAAGTTCGGGTGCTTTTTCAAGCCCGCCGAGTTTGCAAAGTTCTTCGCGGCTGCCGACGACGTGTTTATGTCCGCACTTGTCGCAAATCCAGATGGGAAGCGGCGTGCCCCAGTAACGTTCGCGGCTGATGCCCCAGTCGATGACGTTTTCGATGAAGTTGCCCATACGTCCCGTCGCGATTGTCGGCGGCATCCAGTTGACCGAAAGATTGCGTTTCATAAGTTCGTCGCGAACCGCCGTCATCTTAATGAACCAGCTTTCGCGTGCGTAATAAATAAGCGGGGTGTCGCAACGCCAGCAGAACGGGTAACTGTGTTCGTAAAGCATATCCTTGAACAGCAATCCCGTTTCGTTCAGTTTCATAATAATGGGACGATCGGCGTCTTTCACGAAAAGACCTTTGAAGTCGTAAACGTCGTCGGTGAGTCTGCCGCGGTCGTCCACGAATTTCACAAAAGGCAAGTCGTAACGTCTGCCGACCTGCGCGTCGTCTTCGCCGAATGCGGGCGCGATGTGTACGACGCCGGTGCCGTCCGTAAGAGTGACGTAATCGGCGTTCGTGACAAACCAGCCCTTCGACGTGTCTTTGACGTAATCGAAAAGGGGTTTATATTTCGTATATTCGTAATCCTTGCCCTTTTTCACGCTGACAAGTTCGTATTCATCCTCCTTGAAAAGGGACGGGATAAGAGCCTTTGCCATAATGAAGTATTCGTCGCCGACTTTGATTTTGGCGTAGTCTTCTTTCGCGTTCATACAAAGCGCGACGTTGCTGGGGAGCGTCCACGGGGTGGTCGTCCAGGCAAGGAAGCTCGTGTTTTCTTCGTCAACGAGTTTGAACCTTACGAAAACGGAACGTTCTTTGACGTCCTTGTATCCCTGCGCGACCTCGTGGCTTGACAAAGCCGTGCCGCAACGCGGGCAGTAAGGAACGATTTTATAGCCTTTGTATAAAAGTCCTTTTTTGTCGATTTCTTTCAGGCTCCACCACACCGACTCGATATAATTGTCGTCGTAGGTGACGTAGGGGTTTTCCATATCCGCCCAGTAACCGACGCGGTCGGACATGACTTCCCATTCGTGTTTATATTTCCAAACGCTTTCTTTGCACTGCTTGATGAACGGCTCGATACCGTACTTTTCGATTTCCTGTTTGCCGTCGATGTGCAGTTGTTTTTCCACTTCGAGTTCGACGGGAAGACCGTGAGTATCCCAGCCCGCTTTCCTTAAAACGTGATAACCTTTCATCGTCTTATAGCGGGGAATAATATCCTTCATAACACGGGTGAGAATATGCCCGATGTGGGGACGTCCGTTTGCCGTGGGCGGACCGTCGAAAAACGAAAACTCGGGATTGCCGACGTTTTTTTCGACGCTTTTTTCAAAGATGTGGTTTTCCTTCCAGAAGTCCAGAACTTCCTTTTCGCGCGCCACAAAATCAAGACCGTTGTCAACTTTTTTGTACATTGAAAAACCTCAATAATTTATATATTTCAAGACATTATAGAAAATATATTATGAATTGTCAAGAAAAGCGCGCGAAAAAGGCGAAAGCCTTTGCCTTCGCCCCTGAAAAATTTTTTTGATTTACGCTTTTTGCACGACGTAACTTATATAAATCCTGAATCCGTTGTCTTCGACGAATTTTTCGTCGTTCACGGTAACTTCGTACACGGACACGTCGATATTTGCAGTGATATAATATTGTTTTTTATGCTCGCCTGCGCTCATATCGAATGTTTTCGCCTCGACCGCTTTCGTGTTTTTCATTCGTATCAGCCTTTCGTTTTCGTCGGTTTTTTTGTATTCGTCCTGCAATCTTACGGTTTTGGTCTTTCCGTCGGCGTAATGCACTGTTGCGGTTGCTTCGCCGAAGTTGAACGCGTCGCCTTCCGTGAACGTGAGATTGTCAACGTTCAGATTTACAAAATCTATGCCCGTGATAAAGTTTTTCACGGTAAAGAAGATTCGCCTTGCGTACACTTCGGGATTTTTCCGATAAACCGCAATTATTTCGTATTCGCACGCCGTCTTTTTGAGTTTGTCAAAAACTTCTTTCGTGAATTCCTTTTTGAGGCTCAGGTTTTGTTCGTCGGGCGTGACGTAATACAAAATAATATCCTCGTCCGCGCCCGTCACGGGTACGTATTGCTTGTCGTCTTCGTCCAGAACGAGACACAGTTTTATGGCGTCGATATACTCTTCGTACGACTTCCATTCGCCTTTCGTTTTTTCCGTCCATACGTCATTGAACCCGGGCGTGGGCTGCGAAAAATCTTTGTTGTTCAGCGTAACGCCTTTGACGGCGGTTTCCTCGAATACCGAATAATTGAACGTTTCAACCCCCGTGAGCAACGAAAGAATAAACATTTTTTTGTCGGAAGCCGTCGTCGTGTCGAAACCGGAAATTTGACTTTCGGAAATATCGACGGGCTCCGCTTTTTTCAGCGATTTGTAAATATATCTGATTTTCGTGTTCTGCGCGTCAAACTTCTCGCCGACAAGGTAATTTCTTCTCACGCTGTCTTCTTTTTTGACGGAAACGTATTCCTTTTTTTCTTTATCGTATTTCACGAATTCGAAGTCGTAAACGAAGTCGTCTTCGGTCACCTTATACGGCAGCACGACGTCGGTCGCGATGCAGGTGAAAGTAATGTTTTTTTCCCCTGCCGTTTTGACGTCGAAACCGCTGTAAGAAAGGTCGTAAAATCTATAACTGTCCGCGTCCCAAAGCGGAACTACTTCGTCTTGTTTTTTCGTATCACGGTACTTTATCACAAATTTCATACCGATAAAGTCCGAAAAATCGATTTCACTGCGAATATCCGACACCGAATACACAGGCGCGCCGTGGTCTTCCGACAGCACAAAATCAACACTTGATACGGCGTTTTCTTCTTTTTGCACGATATACTTGAACCGCGTCGAAAGCCCTTTATATCTTGCGGTAACGGTGTACGTATCGACGCGCGCTCCCGTCGTGTTTTCAAGGGTAACGTCCTTGTCGGTAAGATCGACGAAGCGGTATTTTTCTTCCTTCGTTTTTTCGTTGTAAGAGTAAACTTTAAGGATACCGCCTTCGGGCGTGAATGTTTCGCCCTCGACGTAATATTGCTTTGCGGAATACAACTCGATACCGACGTCCACAAACTCGCCCTTATTTTTGTCGCACGCAGAAAGGACGGTTGCCGCCGCGATAACCGTAATCGTCGCAATTAAAATTAAAATCAACTTTTTATTTTTCATATTATTTATGATACAACATTTTTCGTCTTTCAGTCAACCCGTACCGAACAATAACAATTAACTTTTTCAGTCAACCCGTACCGAACAATAACAATTAACTTTTTCAGACAATCCGTACCGAACAATAACGATAAACTTTTTCTTGACTTTGTCGCGCGTTGGTGGTACAATACGCTTACTGCGCTAGGCGGGGGACTAGGGGTACCCTGTAATCCGAAACCCTCTATATGCGGGGCTGAATGCCGTATGCGGCCTTTTGTATGGTTGGTCGGCAAAAATAAGGGACGTTGATATCAAGGTCTTGTGCAATGTCGTCCCGTGAACCATGTCAGAGCTTGACCGCAGCAGCATTAAGCGGTTAACGGCGTGTGCCACGAGGTTACCTTGAAGGAGTTACCTGTTTTTGTATCACTTCGGTGCAAATTGTCAGGTTACGGTTGCGCAGTTTTTTGAAAACAAAGCGACGGGCTTACGCTCGTCGCCGTTTTTTTGTCGGAATTTCCGTTTGATTTTATTTGTTCATATGTTCTTTGAAAAACTCGCACGTTTTGTCGATTGTTTTTTTGCTCTCTTCCCAATCTTCGGGATACAAAACGGCGTAAACGTGTCCCATTTTGTTTTCGCACTCGTCCGACGTCGGAAAATCGAGGGTATACGGGATTTTCTTTCTGTCCAAACATTCGATAAACCTGTTCGTGTCGCCCTTCAACATATCGTTAAAGCAACTGTTGATGAACATCGGCGGGAACTTTTCCACCTTATTGTTGATTATATCGACGCTTTTATAAAACTTGTGATTTTCATATTTCTTCGCCCCGCCGTAAAACAGCCCGACGTACGTCTTTGCAAGGTGCACGGGGAAATTCGCAATCGAGTTCGGATAAAACGCGGCGCAGGTAAACGCAACCCCCTTGAAAGTCATACGACATTTTTCGACCTCGTAAAGTTTTTCAAGTTCTTCGTCCGCGATAATCGAAAGTACAAGCCCTGCATAATGCCCACCTGCGCTGTCGCCCGTGATAAAGGCGTTGTTAAGGTCGATATTAAACCTTTCGGCGTTGTCGTAAACGAAGTTTATCGCCCTGAAAATCTCCTGCACGGGGACGGGCAAAGTCACGCTCGGAAACAGGCTGTACGAAAAACTCACAACGACAAAACCGCGCTTTGCAAGCGCTTCGCAATACGGCGCGTTCAGATCCTTGTCGCCGTACATCCAGCCACCGCCGTGAATATCGATTATTAAGGGCAGTTTTTCGTTTTCCGTGCCATTTGGACGATACACGTCCATAAGGTGCCATTTGCTGCCGTCGCCGAAATAATCAAGGTCTTTTATCGCGGACACGCCCGTGGTTTTCGTGAGTTTCGCCACTCGTTTTTGGTCGCTTTTTAAGACCTGTTTGTTCCACCACCAGTCCAAAAGTTTCAGTTCAAACTTCATTTTTTCACCTTTTTTCCGAAATAATATTCAATAAATTCTGCGACGCGAGTTTCAGCCTGAAAGCAGTCACGTCGTATGCGTTCTGGTCAAGTCCGTACGGATCGGGAATATCGCCGCCTCCCACGAGTTCCGAAAAAGTAAAAACGTTGTCGTACGGCAATGCGTTTTTTTGTTTTTTGGTCATCGTAACGACGTAGTCGGCGTTTTTCACGACGTCTTCCGTGATGACTTTCGACTTTTTCTTCCTGATCGGGATATTAAGCTTTCTGACCGCAATCAATGCTTGTCCGCGCGTTTCGCACTCGTCGGGATTTATGAAAAGCCCGTACGACGAAACGTCGGCTTTCACCCCGCTTTCTTTGGCGTAAAACCTGAAAATCGCTTCCGCCATAGGGCTTCTGCAAGTATTCCCGGTGCATACGAAAACCACGCGCATCATTCCACCTTTCCCGCAACCGCTTTCATCACTCGGTTCATCACGGAGTCATACACGCCGCCGCCCGTAAGATTGTCGATGATGATGAAGTCGGCGTCGTTTTCCGCAACGTGCAAAGCGTTGTAAATATGGCGCGCAACGGCATATTCGTCGCCGCCGAGATCAATAAGTTTCCTGTTGCCGTAAATTGCAATATGTTCGGTTAACGCAAGGATTTCAGGCGATAAACCGTCTTTTACTGCATTATCGTACAATTCAATCGCCTTCTCGGGAGTGCTTGCGAGCACCGCTCTGCATCGTGGTGCGTAATGCTTGTATTTCATACCGGGGGCTTCGGCTTTTTCCACCTTGCCCTTGAACAATTCCACTTCGCTTAGAACACCCGAAAGGTCGCGCTCGGTGATTATGCCGGGGCGTAAGATCGTGGGGATTTCGCGGCACAACGTGATTATCGTGCTTTCGATTCCCCCTTCGCATTCGCCGCCGTCAAGGATAAGCGGAATGCGCCCGTTCAGATCGTCGTAAACGTGTTTTGCGGTTGTCGGCGACACGTGCGTCGATACGTTTGCCGAAGGCGCGGCAATAAGCGTTCCCGTGGCTTTTATAAAGTCGCGCGCCATCTTGTGCGCGGGGTATCTCACCGCGACGGTATCCAACCCGCCCGTACACGACAAAGGCAGATCGTCCGCTTTGGGAAGAATTACCGTAAGGGGGCCGGGCAAAAACTTTTCGGCAAGGCGGAAGTACGCGTCGGGCACGTCTTTCGCCACCCTGTAAACGTCCGAGAGCGTCGAAATATGTACGATCAGCGGATTATCGGACGGACGTCCTTTTGCCGCGTAAATCCTTTTTACGGCGTCGTCGTTGAAGCAATCTCCCCCCAGCCCGTAAACCGTTTCGGTGGGGAATGCGACGACTTCTCCTTCTCTTATAAGTTTTGCGGCAAGGTCGATGCCTTCCGCTCCCATAACCTGCGTTTTCATAATCCGTGAATAAATAATATAAACGCCGCTCCGAAAATATCTGCCGGAACGTCGTAAACGATAACGTTTGTCAAGCGCCCTCCTTGATTATACGAAGTATACGTTCCACACTCCGTTTTCGTCCTTTGCGTAAAACGCCACGTCGCCGAACCTTTTCGCGTCGATAATCACTTCTTTGAACCGATTTTCAAAAATAACGTCGCCGTCGTAGTTTTTAAGCCCGAATTTCAAGGTCTTTTTATCCTGCGTAACGTACACGCCGTTGAAGAAGAACGCGCCTCTTTTTGTCGTGTACATATCGCTGACCGACGGATTTCCGACGTCGCGTCCCGCGTTGTCGACAAGAAGGTACGTCGTGCCTTTTTTGACCATTGCGTACTTTCCGACGAAAGCCAGACGGTCGTTGTTATAAGTGCTTCCGACGATGTCGGAGTATTTTCTCGTTTCGTCAAAGACGACCGTGCCGTCAAGTTTATAAGCGACGACGTACTTGCTTCCGTCCGCAACTTCCTTGACCGCGGTAACGATACCGTTGTTGTAAAAGACTTTGCTGTAAGTGCCTTCTTTTCTTAAAACGGTGTTGCCCTGTTTGTCATAGATAATAAGGTCGGAAGTGGAGTCCTCGTCAAAGCCGTAGCCGTCGACAAAGGTCAGTTTGACGTAGCGGTAATCGTTGGAGCCTTCGTCGTAACGAGTCGCGCTGCCCGACTTATCCGACAGCGAAACGTAAATATTCAGATTGCTGTCGATGACGTATTGCTGATCCTGCGTCGCAACGCGGTCGGCGTCTCTGGTGATTGCGACCGACACCCAGCTGTATCCGTTGTTAATATATTCCGACAAATCGCGGCCAACGCTCTTTTTGTAATATTTATTGACGATTGTCGAGAAAATGCGGTCGGGAACGATAAGGGTTTTCGCACCCGATTTCATATCGTACGTCCACACCGAAATTTTGTAATAAGTGTATCGCTTGTCGATTTCTTCCTCTTCGGGCTTGGTCAGCACCTTGTACTGATATCCGTCGTCTTTGGTGCTGGACGTTTGTTCATAGCAATAAAATTTGTCGCCTCCGAGGTAATACGCCGCACGGATTGCGCCCGACGAATATGCGCCGACGCCATTGAACATACTTGTGATCTCGTTGCCGCTTGCAAGGTCGTATGCGACAACGTCGACGACAGCGTCCTTTGAAAACACCGACGTCGCTTTTATCATACGGGTTGCGATAATGTAATTGTCGGCAACGATATACGACACGTCATAAGCCTTTTGCGCCTGCTCGTCGAAATAATAGGTTGAAAACTTTTTGCCGCCTGCAACGGGCGACGCGGAATTGTTTGCGGCGTAAATCTGCCAGGAGTTATTGCCGTCCGAAAGTGCGTAATAGTTCTCCGACAACGTCATAAACATTTCGGACGTTTTTTTGGAATCGGCACTCACCGGAACGTTCAGCCGCGTGCCGTCGTTTCTGAAAAGTTCATATTTATTCGTGTCGGCATTGTACGCGCCGATAAATCCGTTTTCGACAAAAAAGTCCGCAGAATACACCGCGCCGCTTCCGATAAGGTTTTTCGTTTTAAGGCTGACGAAACCGTACCTGGACGAAGCGACCTTGCCGTTCTCGCCGAGGATATCTTTCCTGACCTTAAACACGCCGTTTTCCTTGTCGTAGGCATTGACGTACTCCTTGTACGTATTGACCGTGCCTTTTTCCTCGTAATACGGCATAAGCCCTTCGGGCAATACAAACGAACGATCGTGGTCGTAATCGGTTTTTCTCACAATGCCGCCGTGCTGCACGTAAATATCGCCGTAAGTTACGGCGGGGTTTTTGTCCTTATTCTTATTGCACGCCGTAAGCACCGACGCCGCAATTATTAAAATCAGTAAACTTAATAAAACTTTTTTACGCATAAAAAAATCACCCTGAACAAAAGTTCAGGGTAAATTATACCAAAGAAATGCTTATATGTCAATTTTAACCGCCGTGTTATCTCTTCCTTCCGCGATTCTTGAACATAAATAAGCCCAAAACCAGACAAATCGCAATCGAAATCCCCACGACAATCCAGAAGCCGTACAGTTTCCCTTCCCACGGCACGCCGGTATTCATTCCCCAGAACGCCGCAATCATGGAAGGTATCGCGACAAGCAGCGTCAAAATGGTAAGCGTACGCATGACGATGTTCAGGTTGTTGCTGATGACCGACGCAAACGCGTCCATCGTCCCCGTCAGAATGTCCCGATAAATATTACACATTTCGATTGCCTGACGGTTTTCGATGCCGACGTCTTCCCAAAGGTCCTGGTCTTCCTCATAAAATTTCACGCCTTCGGTGCGCTGAATCTTGTCGATGACGAAACTGTTTCCGCGAAGGGACGTCGAAAAGTAAACAAGCGATTTCTCGATATCCAGAAGTTGGATAAGTTCCTTGTTTTTCATACTTTTATTCAGCTCTGCCTGAATACGGGTGCTGGTTTTGTCGATCTGGCGCAGATATTGCAAAAACTTCGTACTTGAAACGTACATAAGCTGCAACAAAAACCTTGTGCGCTTATACGTCGCGAAACTTTTCACGCGGTTCATAATGAAGTTTTGCGTGATGATATTTTCTTTCAGACAAACGGTAACGACGGTTTTCTGGTTTGAAATGAAAGCAAACGGCAATGTCGAATAAGTATAGTAGTCGCTGCCCTCGTCGTCTTCCATAACCGGGATATCGAAAAGCGTCAGAAGATTCCCGTCTTCGACTTCGATACGGGCGCGCTCTTCCTCGTCCAACGCGGCTTTGATATAGTCCTCGGGAAGCGCGGTAACGCGGCTCACGAGTTCGATTTCTTTGTCCGTGGGGTTTGAAAGGTTAATCCATTTTCCGGTGAGATCGACGTTTTCGACGCCGTTTTCGACGTCAAGCGACAAAAGCTGATTATTTTCGTCGGTATAGTAAATTTGAAGCATTCTCCTTCCTCCAATACAAAATAAAAGCACGGGGACACCGCGCTCATCGTACAAGGAAAGAATTACTTACGCAAAAAGAGCGGTGTCAACAATATTGATTTGCTTTTTACTTAAAGGGTCGTCCATAGTAAATTATTAACACCTCGTGTTCAAAAAGATAATGAAATAATAACACTTCAAAAATTTTTTGGCAAGAAAAAAACCGCGTTTACGGAAAAAAAGAGTTTTTTTCAAAGAAAACCGCCGTATTTTTGCGACGTTTTCCGTTTTAATCGCATAAAAAATCCCCGACGATTTGTCGGGGATATTGCATTTTATATTATTCTGCGTCGGGGTTTTGCCATTCGCCGTAGGCTTCCTGCTGAGTCGCCGCGTCTGCCGCGACATATTCCGCTTCCTCCGCCCTTTCTCTTTCAACCGCCGCTTTGTATTGGACGATGAATTTTCTGATGGAGTTTTTAAGGGTTTCGCGTTGAGCAGGCTCCTGGAATTTTCCGAAAGCAAGCACGAGAATGTTTGCCATTTTACGCATCGTCGCTTTGGAATAACCTTTTTCGATGGCTTCGTCAAGGACTTTTACGAACGGCTCGAACGGGATAACCTTTTTGGGTTTTTCGACGGGTGCTTCGACTTCCGCCGCGGGTTCTTCCGCAACAGGTTCTTCCACAACGGGTTCTTCCGCAACAGGTTCTTCAACGTTATCGTCGGCGAAAATTTCGTCGCGGATATCGTCAAGGTCTTCGTCCGCCATTTCAAGTTCCTGCGCTTTTTGTTTTTCAAGCTGATCCTTCTTTGAAGGAATAGGTTTGGACTGTTCGTGAATGATGACGTCGCGGATGCGATTTTCGATTTCGTACAGGCGGCTGTTGTCAACCTTACGTTCAACGTGGCGTTGGAGTTTCACCGCGGTGTCGAGGTCTTCCAGCATCTGGTCTAATGCGGCGCCGGTCTTCTTCTCGGGCTTTACGAAAGCGTATGACAACATAAGAATAATCGGGAGCGCAAGCACCACGCAGTAAACAGCGATATCGACGCCTCCGGCGCTCTTGACCTGAACAAGCCCGTAAACCACGAAAACAAGTGCGAAAACAAGCAATGCGATTGCGGTCGAAATAAGCCCGACCTTAAACTTTTTGCCGGAATATTTCGCCTTTATCTTGTCGGAATCGACGTATTTGCTGGGATAATCGAAACGTGCGCCTTTGAACGCCTCCCATCCTTCCATAAAAGTTTTGTCGGTTTTCTCGTTGAAGCAAGTTGCCTCGAACTGTTCCAGATTACCGTCGTCGATAACGCCGGATTCGTTTGCGAAATTGCCGATTGTTTTGCAGGATTTAATGAACCTGCGTCCCGACAATTTTCCGAGAATGCCGCCGAATACGACGAATGCGATAAGCGTCAGCCCGAGTACGATAACCAAACCGCAGAAAAGTGCCCTTTCGGGAACGCTGAAAGCCTGCCAAAATTCCACTGTTGACAACAATTGAGCAACCATAAAACACATCCTTTATTTCGCGTAGTAAAACAATGCTTGTTACAAATCTATGCTATTATAACATAAAATTAGTTATTTGCAAATAATTACGCGCACTTTTCAGCAAAAAAATTACTTTATATCTATAAAATGCCCGGTTTTGAAAGAATATAACAGGATTTTATCAACTTTGACGTCGTAGGCTTTCATTACGGCGATTTTATACGTTTTGAGCTGTCGCGCATATTTTTCTGCAAGTTTTTCGTCGGAAAGTCCCGAATATTTGAAATCGACTATGACGTTTTCTTCGCCGAAAAACGCAAGGTCGATCGTGCCCTGCACCAGAATATCGTCGGACGAGTCGCCGCCGACTTCCCCCGCCTGCAACGAAAGCATGAACGATTTTTCGCGGATATATCTGCCCTTTATCCCTTCCTGAATGACGGGGCTTTGAATACACCTTAAAATATCGTTTGCGTCGACAAGTTCTTCGTCGCCGTCTTGAAGGACGCCGTTTTCGACAAGGTTTTTCAAAAGATAGTTTATCTCGCTCACGGTGCTTGTCGAGAAGTCGATATTTTCCATGACGGCGTGGTACGCGATACCCGTGCGGCGATTATCCGACGACGGATTTATCATACTCGGCGTGAATCCTTCGTTTTCTTCGTCGCGGACAAGCCTGTTTATCTCCGTTACGGTATATTTCGGGCTTATACGGCTCGATTTTTCAAACGGATAAACGAAATCAAGCACATTTTTCAACGCATTTCGTGTTTTATCGTCGCCTTTTGACAGATAAAGTCCGTTTTTTGCGACTTCATTCGGGTTTTCAACGGTCGGTTCCACGAAGTCGATAAGCCCGTATAAACCGTCATCCATCGCCACAGCGTACGTAATAAGGTCTGAAAATCTCATTGACGAGATGACAGGCGTCGGGAAATCGAACTTCTTTTCAAGCGCTTTATTTGTCATTCCCGTGACGTAAATAAGGTTTTTCGCGCGCGTCAGCGCAACGTACAAAAGCCTTATATTTTCGTCCGCTTCCCTGCGTTTCGCTTCCAGCTTTATTGCGGTATAGGCAAGCGAATCCGCCTTTAACCTTGTTTCCTCGTCAAAAAGTTTTATGCCCGCGCCGAGGGTTCTGTCAAAAACTATGTCGCTTTTTCTCACTTCGCCGCCCCAGCCTGCGTCACACCTTGCAAGGAATACGACGGGGAATTCAAGCCCTTTGCTTGCGTGGACGGTAAGGATTTTTACCGCGTCCGCTTCGTCGTCGGGGTTTGTGCAATCGTCGTCGTCGCCGTTTCGTATCGCCGCCGCAAATGATTGCAAATCGGGATACGCCGCGCCGTCCGAGATAAATTTTCTGACCGCCGTCATATCGTCTTTTCCGTTTTCGCCGGCAAGGACGTATGCGTCGAACGCGGTCGTTCCGACCACTTCGTACAAGAAATCTTTCACGCCGCAAAACGCCGCTCTTTTTCTTTCGTCCCACAAAAACGCCAGAGCGTTTCGGCATTTTTCCGAAAGTTCGTCAGGCTTTTCCGCGCACTTTTTCACGGCGTCGTAAACGAAATCGCTTTTATAATACTTCACGACCTTCGCGACGTCCTCGTCCGAAAATTTTCCGAAGTGCGACCTTAAAAACCCGACGAACGCGATATCGTCCAGCGAGTTGTCAACCGCTTTTATAAAGCAGGAAAGTTCTTTTATATATCGTTTGCCCGCGCCTTCGATAAAGCCGTCGCTGGCATAAGGAATACCGTTGTCGGTCAGCGCGCGCAAAAATCCGTCCGCGCCGCTTCCCCTTTTCCTGAAAAGCACCGCGATATCTTTGTATTCGAGTGGCGTGCCGTCGCTTTTGACGTATTTTGAGCCGATTATTTTCCTGATTTCTTCGGCAACCGCGCTACCTTCCGTATAACCGCTTATTTCGTCCAATGACGAGTTTCTTTCGTGCGACATTACGCTGTAAACGCCGGAAATTTCGGTTTCTTCGCGCGAAGGATCGGTTTTCACAAGCATAATGCGCGCGTTTTTCGACATTTCGCCCGTGAATCCGTCTTTTAAGAAAAGGCTTTCGTTTTTATAATCGCACCCGCCGTGAGTGAGCGTCATTATCCCCGAAAATATGCGGTCGACAAATTCCAGAACGCCATTTTCACTGCGGAAGTTCGCGGTCATCGGCAGCGCGCGACCTTGCGACCTTCCCGTTTCAAACGACTTCTTTTTGTCGGTGAAAATTTTGGAGTCGGCGTTTCGGAAGGCGTAAATGCTTTGTTTGACGTCGCCGACCATAAACAGATTGCCGTCGGTGATTTTCAACAAAATTTCTTCCTGCAACGGGTTGATGTCCTGATATTCGTCCACGAACACGAGCGAGAATTTTTGTCTTATTTCTTCCCTGCGGGATTCGTCTTTCAGAAGTTTCACGGCGTATTTCGACAAATCGGCAAAGTCGATTTTGTTTTCGCGTTTTTTAAGTCTTTCGTACTCGCGGTCAAACTCGTCGACGACGCGCATAACGACGCGCATGAACTCTTTTGCGTCGTTCACGTTATAGTTTGTGTAATCGACAAAAAGTTTTTCGGAAAGATTCTCGATTATTTCGGCGGTTTTGTCGCGAGCCGTCGCGACAAGCGCCTTATCTTCGTCGGAAATTTTGGGTTTTCCTCCCCTGAAATTCGGCTTTACGTATCTTTCGATTATTTTCTTCGCGTTGTCGGAGTTTTGCATATCCGAAAGTTCTTCCAAAGTTTCCACAGAATGTCCGAGTGCGGCGGCGTAAACAGGCGCGCCTTCGAGCGAGGTCACGTCAATCGTCCTTTTCACAAACGGCAAAGTTTCCGCCGCAAGGTCGCGATAAAAATCAAGGATTACTTTTCCGTAAACGCTGTCGGGATTGTCGGTGACGCTTGAAAGCAGCATCGCCTTAAACTCGTCGGGACGCGGATTTATGGAAATCGCGTCGTAAATTTTCAACACTATTTCCGAAAGCGGGGTGTCGTCGACGATGCCCGATGCGCGCGACGCAACGCGGATAAAGTCTTCCGCCTGCTTTTCGTATTCGTCGTTCATCACCTTTTTCAGGGCGCGGCGTTTCATATCCTTGGACTCGGTCTCGTCCATTTGCTGCGCTTTCGGCGAGATTTTAAGGTATTCGAAATTTTCCTTGATAAGTCTGCTTAAAAAGGAGTCCATCGTGCCGATTTCGGCAAACGGAAGATTGTCGATTTCTTCGCGGATTTTGTCGACGTTTTTGACGTTTTCGTCCTTTGCGACGTTAAACAGCGCGTTGATGATTTTCAGTCGCATATCCGTTGCCGACGCTTTCGTGTACGACACGACGAGAATATCCTTGACGGGCACTCCTTTTACGACGTCGTCGACGATTTTTTTGACCATTACCGACGTTTTCCCGCTGCCTGCCGAGGCGTATACGAGAACGTTGCCGCTTGCGTCAAAGACGTTAATTTGTTCGTTCGTCCACTTAGTCATCTTCGTTCGTCTCCTTTTTGATGCGGCTTTCGACTTTGCCGCCGTTTGCAAGCGTCATAAGGTCTTCGGGCGAAGATATGTTCGGGAAGCCGTCGCGGACAAACCGTTCGTCGCCCTCGTACGGACAAATATCCTTATAATCGCAGTAGCCGCACGCACTCGCAAGCGGAGACGGCGCGACGTTGCCGTCCAGAATTTCTCCGATCGCCTTTTCGGCAAGTTTTTCGGCGTACTTTTCAAACGCAAGGAACGCCGTATCGGGCACGGCGTTTTTCCGATTGCCCGACGGAGTGCCGTCGTTTTTCAGCGAAACGGGAAGAAAGTCGCTGCTTTTCCCCGCGGTCAGCGTGTTGTCCATCATCGAAATAATATCGGGATTATTTATTATGAATCCGCTCATTTTGAAACGGTTTTCGCCTTTTGTTTTATATCCCACCGAAACGGGTTGATAAAGCATACCGACGGGATATTTCAGATCCTTGTTTTTCGCGGCGTCCATATATAAAACCGGCTGGATTTTTTCGCCGCTGTAAATGTCTTTCACCGAAAGATTTTTTGAGTAACTTTTATAGTCGATTATCGCGAAATACCCGTCTTTTTCGTCGATGCGGTCGATACTTCCGACAAGGACGTACTCTTTCCCGTCCTTTTTGATTTTAAGCCCTTCGAAATTCGCCTCGCCCTTCTTTCCGATTTTCGCTTCCGCAAGGTACGGCTTGAAGTCGGATTTTTGGAACTGCGCGGCGATTTCCTTGCAGATTTTCGCGCCTTCCTTTTTCACGCGGTCGAAAGAAAGTTTGTTTTTCGCGGCGTCGAACTGCATAAAATCGGGGGATTCGAGCTGTTCTTTCACGGCGCGGTCGCAAACGCTTGCGATAATCTCGTCCGTCGGGTTTTCGTATACCTTTTCTTTCACGAACTTTTCCATAATCGCGTGCATGAGCGTGCCCGTTTCAAGTGTACGAAGCACACCTTCTTCGCGTGGTTTCAGCCTTATGCCGTAGCGCAAAAACTGTTTGTACGGACAGGCGAAATACGTTTCCAGCTGGCTTGCCGAAAATACGCCCCGATCGAGCGACGTGTTGATTTTCACGCTTTCTTGCGAGTCGGACGTTTCAATAAGTTTTTCGACGTAAGATTTTTCTTCGTCGGGCAACAGTGAGAAGAAACTGCCGGCGTCGACTTTCGATTTTGCGGATTTCGACAGCAGAAGTTTGTATTTTCCGTTTTCGTAAGTTGCCGTGTCAAAGGCGTACTCTTTCAACTCCTCATCCTTGGTCAACGCGCGTTTTTTGTCGGTGCGAACGGGCGAAAGCGGACTGCCGCCGACGGTAAAGTAATCCGTCATCGACGCGACAAACGCCGCCGCGCGCCCTTCCGTTCCCTTGTAATTTACGGGATACGACACGACGACTTTTTCGGGCTTTGTCAGAAGGGATATGAGTTCAAACGCGTTGTTTTTCACGCTCTCCTTCTTCGACGGGTATAAATCGAGCCCGTTTTTCAGAAGGCTTTCTTCTTCCTTTACGCCAAGCACGGCGGTATTTGCGACAGAGCGCGGCACAAGTCCTTCGACCGCCCCGCACACGTACATTATTTTTATTCCGTCAAAGAAACTTTCGTTGCTTTGTCCGACGTAAACGCTGTCGAGATACATCGGCACAAGCGCGACTTTGACGTTTTCAAACACTCCTTTCAAGGTTTCCGAAAACTCATAAAGCGAGAAAGTCGTGTCTTTCAGCACGACCTGCATTTCGTCGACGATATCGACGAACTTATCGTAAAACTGTTCGGCAGCCTTGCTTTCGACGGTTTTGATTTCGTCCGAGACGGTTTCCGAATATTCCTTGATTTTTTCGTTTTCCAAAAAAACGTTAAGCGCGGCGACGTATTCTTTGACGTCCTTTCCGTCAAGTCCCGAAAAAGGCGCGGTTACGTCGAATATGCGTTTTCTGACGCTTTCCGCCGCTTCGTTTTTAAATTTTTTGCAAAGTTTGTTTGAAAGCGCGTTTTTCAGCACGTAATTTTCAAAAAGTTGCACGCTTTCGTACCCTTCCGGGGTTTTGTAAAACAGCGGATTTTTGATAAGCGCGTTGACGTCCGAAAAATCGAAACCGTCGGACGCGCACCTGATCGCCGACAAAATATATCTTGCCTGCGGCGCGGACGAAAAAGGTATTTTTTTGTCCAGAAAATAAGGCACGTCGTATCGCGTAAAGACGTTTCTGACGTCGTTTTCGTAGTCGTCCGACGACGGCACGACGACGGCAAAGTCTTTGTATCTCAGTTTTTGTTCGATTACCGCGCGGCGAATATTTTTCGCGACGTATTCCATCTCGTCCATGATGTTTTTCGCCTCGATAATCTCAACTTTCCCGTCGGTTTCGACGGATGGAAGTTTGGCATAAGAAAACAGGTTTGAAAGTTGTTTTTTGACGTTATCGAGCCCGACGAAAGCGTACGTCACGTCGTATGCGATATTCGCGTCCGAAAGCCCGCTTGTGAGTTTTTTGAAAGCGCGGCTCGGGTACAGTCTTTTGTTTTTCGCGTCGTCTTCGGGCGCGATAAGTCCGACGGTCACGTTCCTTGCGTGGACGAAAAGACGGAAAATTATCTCATACTGGGTTGCGGTGAAATCGGGAAATCCGAAAATATAAACGTCGGCGTCCGAAAAGTCGTCGCCGATACCCGCAGAAAACGCTTCGAGCCGCGAGGTCGAATCAATAAACGATTTGTGCAGTATTTCAAGATATTTTTCGTAAATAATACCGACGTCTTTCAGTTTTTCGTCGTCGACCGCCAACGTGTTTTCGGCATTGACGCCGCTGTTTCGAAGAGCGGTGATGACGGCGTACATTTCCCTGGGGAAAGTCACGTCGTCGACGTCTTTATAAACGGTAAGGTCGTTTTTCACCTCGTCGATTGCCCTTTTCAGCAGCATGACCGAGCCTTCGGGCGTCAGACACTTCCCGTTTTTCCCGCGCATTGCTTTCACGGCAAGTCGCATAAACGACGTAACGTCCACGTCGAATGTCGAGGTCAGCCCGAGTTTTTTTAAGATATTCCTTTCAAAAGCAAGAGAAAACTTGTCGGGTACGATGACGATTTGCCTGCCGTTTCCGACGTTTTTTGCGATAAGCCGATACATATTGTCGGCGGAAAAACCGAACGTGTTTGAAAGAATGAATTTAACGCTCATAATCAATAAATAAAATAAGGTATAAATATATAATAATTATACATTACTTTTATCGTTAAAGCAACGCGCGCGCACAAAATACTTTATATATGCTTTGCTTTTTTTCGGAAGTATGCTATACTATCCGATATGAAAAAGGTTATTCTTGTTATTTTAACGGTAATTATTGCGTCGGTTCTTGCGTTTTCGCTTACCGCGTGCAACAGCAACGTCGCGACGGACAAACTTTTGCGCCTTAACTGGTGCGACGGCGGCTTTACGGAAACGTTTACTTATTCGGTATCCGGGAAAGTCGGCGAAACGCTCGTTACGGGCACGCTTACTCTCACCATTAAACCCGCCGGAAGCGGCTACGTCATCGAAAGACAACAAACGATGGACGACGGTACCACAATTAACGGCAGCGTCAGCTTTTCGAAATCGGGCAGTTTCCTGCCGTCCGAAAGCGTGCTGACCACCGAAAAAGGCGGCGTCAAGACAACGCAGAAAGTCGTCTACGACGGCAAAAAAGTCAGGTTTTATCAGGCGGACGGCGACACGATTCCCGAAGGAACGGCGGCATCCGAACACGATATTTCTTCGCCCTACTACGACAATATGCAGTTTTACACGATTATCCGCGGCGCGAGTTTCGACAAAAAGTTCAACCTTGCGTTCAGCACTTTCGCCCCGGGCGAAAACAACGTCGTGAAACTTCAATGCTCCCTGGGCGCAACCGAAAACAAGGGATATACAATCGGCGGCGCAGCAAACTCAACGGATTGTCAGGTCGTATATATCGCGCTTACTTCCGCCCCCGTTTCGACAAATCAGGCGTTCCGCGCGTACTACGCAAAGTCGGAAATCGAGCTTTCAAACCACTACAAACTCAAACAAACGCTTGTAGAGTTCGTGGAAGGCAATTTCACCTATACCTTAAAAGACGCGTCCGCAACCAAGGCATAATAATTTCATAAAACGAACCGCCTCGCCGTATATTTATTGTATGGCGAGGTTTTATTTTGCCCCGAACGGGCTTATCGTTGCAAACAACGCGTCGCACGACGCGCCTTTCTCGATTGAACAAAACGACGGCGCGATTATGCTTTTTGCCGCAAAGGAAAATTGCGAAAACGAAATATACGTGCCGTCCTATGCCGTCATCGACGTGAAAAATACCGTGCGGGTTTACGGCTCGGCGCAACTTATCGACTGGCAAAACGGCGCGTACGACGTGAT